>Ga0209491_10000314_pt1 | contig 95823 bp, 86 predicted proteins | sample BON02_FD_187213 | JGI IMG/M metagenome (GOLD analysis project Ga0209491, IMG submission 187213) | Freshwater microbial communities from Lake Bonney liftoff mats and glacier meltwater in Antarctica - BON-02 (SPAdes) (version 2) | ecosystem: Environmental > Aquatic > Freshwater > Ice > Glacier...
ACCCCGAACCACGCCGCCCTTGACGCCCGCAGCGGCGGCCACCATCATCACCCCGCCGACGCAGAAGACCCCGACACGGTCCCATGCCACTGGCGAAACGGTGGTCCCATCACGCTGGCGAGCGACACTCCGAGACCCCGAACGACGTCCTCGTCGTTGAAGTCTGGTGACGTGTCGCATGAGGCGCGATCACCGACGGGCGATCACGGCCGCAGGTGATCCACGTCTCGGTGTGTTGCGACGAACCGCAGAACGGTGCGCATGGCGGCGTCTACCCAGATAGCCGATCAGCACCGCGTTCCTCCGGGATCGCCGGCTTGCTCGTCGTGTCGGGTTCAGCCCCAGCCGACCGCGACTCGTCGGAGCGGGTTTCCGCATATCCGAGGTCCTCATCGCTTGCGTTGGTGTCGTCTGGGGCGCCGCGCTGGTCAATGGCCAAGTTGAAGTCCGCGCTGATGGCCACGAGAAGTCCGTGCCTCTCGAGGAGTTTTCAGGTGACGGTGGTGGTGGGGCTCCTCCAGCCCCAATCATTCACGAGATGAGCTGAGTCGGTCGTGCTCGTGTTGCCGGGACGCGTGTCGCGAAAGCGGTGCCGGTCGATCGCGGCGGTGCCGGCGCTCAGGTGAGCGCGGCGATGTGTTGGTAGGCGTCGAGCAGGTCAGGGTGGTGGGCCAGCCTTCGAGGGCCCGGACGATCTGTCGGCGGGCGCGACGCACGATCCGGACGGGGGTGGGCCAGAGGACGGCCGGTTTCAACGGTCGGCCACGGGGACCGAGCCCGCTCCGCGGTGTGGTGAACGACCCCCGGCGCCTTGGCCGACTCGCGCTTCGCTTGCTGGTGTCTGGCTCAGGTCGAGCTCTGGCTCACCCGCATGATGTGATGGTCTTGGCCGGTTCGACGATGCGGTAGGCGGCTGCCGTCTCCGCGGCGAGCGTCGTGGTGAGCTCACCAGAGTTCGGGTTGCGTGCGATCAGGGCCTTTTCGGCGGCGGATTTGGCGGTGGTGAGGCGCTGAGCGGCGAGCGGATCCTCTTTGCGAAGGTCGGTCTCGAGGCCGTGCAGCGCGTCGTGGGGTGCACCGTTGAAGGTGGCGAGGGCCGCGCTGGGATCTGAGCTGGCCTGGTCGGCGGCGCGACAGAGGTCGTTGACGACGCCCTGGGATTCGAAGGAGGGGGTGTCGCTCTGGGCACGGAGAACCAGGAACCCGGCTACGGCGAGCACGACGACGACACCACTGATCAAGACCCAACCAAGGGCCGGGGGTCGGGCGGAGTCGTTCAAGGGGTCCTCCTGGTTGTCGAGTTGGCGGATGATACGCACCAGCCAGATCGCGGCACCGGCGCCGATGACGACGACGAACGCCACTGCGGCGAGGTCGATGGGTCCGGATTCAGCATGGGCAAGCACGGTCGTGCCCGGGTTCATACGCCATGGGTAATCGGCGTCGGTCGAGTGGCCCGGGGAAGGGAGAATGTGGGCGTGGCGGGGGAGGTGCGGCTGGCGATGGCTGCACCGATGGCGCCGATGAGGAGCGGCAGATGGGAGAACTCGTCGACGACGGGCACGGCTCCGGAGGCGACTTCGATGACGCTGAGCGAGAGGGTGATCATCGCGGCCAGGACGGCCACGGGCAGTAGGCCGGCCGCGAGTCGGGCCGGGCGCCACGCGGCGAGCGCGAATCCGCCGAGGAGGGCGATGGTGATCGCCTCGGCTTCGCGACCTTCGGTCGAACCAAGGTGGGAGTGGCCGAAGATTCCGGTCGCGCTCGCGATCAGGATCACCAGTCCGGAGATCGCGGCGACGGCGAGCAGCACCCGGCCGAGGCTGTCGTGGCGGACCGGGAGGGGCTTGCTCGCGATGCGGGCGACGGCATCGGTGACCGATGCGGGGGCCATGGGTGCACGCAGGCGCACCTGGCGGGTGACGTGGTCGAAGGCGGCCACCCAGTGGGCGCAGTCGGCGCAGGCGTCGAGGTGGGCGCTGGCGTCGGGGTCAGGTCCGGCTTCTCCGTCACGGTCGGCGGAGAACCAGTTGCGTGCGGTGGTGCAGGTGGTACTCGAGGTCATTCGCACACCTCCTCGTTGTGGGCGACGGGTTCCGTCGCGTGCGTCGCGTCCCATGCGTCCACGAGGGTTGCCTTGGCACGGAACACCCGGGAGCGGATGGTGCCGACCGGGCAGTCCATGGCGGCAGCGGCATCCGCGTAGCTGAACCCCAGCATCTGGGTCAGCACGAACGCTTGGCGGGCATCTGGGGGGAGATCCTTGATGAGAGCGGCCAGGTCGACATACCCGGTGCCGTCGCGCACGGGAATCGAGACGGGTTCGGCGGGTACGGGCGTCCGCTTGTGCCGCTCGAGCACGGCACCGACGCTGCGCCTGGCGAGTACCACGAACCAGACGCGCACAGGTGCGTCGCCACGGAAGCGGGCGATCGCCGTGGTGGCTCGCAGGAAGGTCTCCTGGGTGGCGTCGTCGGTGAGGTCACGATCGCCGGTGAGGGACCAGCAGTAGCGCCATACGTCGTGCTGGACACCCCGGCACAGCTCGGCGAAGGCGTCGCTGTCGCCGCGCGCCGCGCGCCGAGCGAGAGTGTCCGCCTCTTGATCGGCAAGGGTTCGAGCCCTCTGAGGCTGGTCACGTCCGCGTCGAATACTCATCATGGGAAAGAGTGGGGCCCGCAGCACGAAAAGTTCCGGCCAAAGGGAACTTTTCGTCCTCGCGCCCTCACCTTAAGACATATGCCCTCGACAACTCGTCTCACCCGTAGGTCGCGTCTCACCAGCGCAGCGTTGCTGACTGCGCTGCTGCTGTTGCTCTCCGCATGCGGCGGATCGGCGGCCTCGAAGGCGTCCGGCGATGGTGCTGCACTCAAGGTGGCGACGTCGATCCCGCCATTGCAGAACCTGGTGGCCCAAGTGGCAGGAGACCGGGCCGAGGTAATCAGCATCGTGCCCGCCGGTGTCGACGGACACACCTACGAGCCGACGACCGGCGATGTTCGGGCCCTGTCGGAGGTGTCGCTGCTGTTCGTTCCCGATGTGAACCTCAACCCGAAGGTCACCGCGTTGGCGGGCGAGAACCTCCCGTCGGACGCCAAGATGGTCGACCTCAACGCTCGGGTGGTGCCAGAGAGCGAGATCATCTTCTCAGACACCCACAGCCACGGCGACGGCCCCGCGCACGGTCACGAACCGAACGTGCACACCTGGACCAACGTCGTCTGGGCGGCGCCGATGGTCGACGAGATCGCGAGCGAACTGATCGAGGCTGATCCCGACGGGCGGTCCACCTACGAGTCGAACCGTGACGTGCTCAAGGCCAAGATCGCCGAGTTCGAGGCGGCGGCGCGCACGGCGCTCGAGACGGTCCCCGACAAGAACCGAACGCTGGTCGTCTACCACGACTCGTGGTCCTACTTCGCCCGCGAGTACGGGTTCGACGTCGTCGGTGCCCTGCAGGCGGTCGACTTCGCCGAACCCTCCGCCTCCGAGATGCGCAACATGGTCTCGCAGGTCCGAGCCGCCCGGGTGCCTGCGTTCTTCGGGAGCGAGGTGTTCCCGACCACTGTGCTCGAGCAGGTCGCCACCGATTCCGGTGTCTCCTATGTCGGCAACCTGTCCGACGACAAGCTGCCCGGCAACCCCGGCGATCCCCAGCACACCTACCTCGGGATGATGGCAGCCAACGTCCGCTACATCGTCGAAGGGCTCAACGGCGACGCGTCAGCGATCGACGCGGTCGACCCGGCTCGTGGCTGAGCCGGTCATCTCGCTGCGGGGCGTGACCGCCGGCTACCGGGGCATCCCGGCCATCGAAGCCGTCGATCTGACTGTCGCCCCCGGGGAGATGGTCGGCATCGTCGGCCCGAGCGGGTCGGGCAAGTCCACGCTGCTCCGGGCGCTCATCGGCACCGCCGATCTCTACGCCGGAGAGGTGACCCTCAACGGCAAATCCGTCCGGCGTGGTCATCCGACCCGCGACATCGGATTTGTGCCTCAGCTCACCAGCATCGAGAACGACTTGCCCCTGCGAGCCGCCGACGCAGTGCTCCAAGGGCTCGCCGCGACCAGCCGGCGGGTCCCCTGGTACTCCAAGTCCGAACGCCACAAGGCCCACGAGCTGCTCGCCAGGCTCGGCCTCGCCGGCTGCGAACGCACACCGGTCGGGCAACTCTCCGGCGGCCAACAACAACGGCTTCTCCTGGCCAGGGCCATGATCTCCGACACCAGTCTCCTCATGCTCGACGAACCCACCAGCGGCATCGACCTTCGGACCCTCCAGGACATTCTGGGGCTGCTTGGCGAGCTCCACGACTCGGGCACCACGATCGTGCTCACGACCCACGACCTCAACTGGGTTGCGGCCGGACTGCCCCGCATCGTGTGCATCAACCGACGCATCGTCGCTGACGGCGCACCGGTCGATGTGCTCACCCCGGACACCCTCGAGGCGACGTACGGAGCTCGGGTGCGGGTCGTGCGCGACGGCGACCGCATCCTCGTCACCGACCAACGCACCGCCCTCACCTGAGACGAACTGGACACGCCGATGGAACTGCTCACCGAACCGTTCGAGTACACGTTCTTCTCGAAGGCCCTCATCGCCGGCGTCCTGGTCGGGGCGCTCTGCGGCGCGCTCGGCGTGTTCGTCGTGCTGCGGCGAATGAGCTACATCGGCCAGGGACTCTCCCAAAGCGTGCTGGGCGGAGTTGCTCCGGCCGCGATCGCCGGGATCGACCCCTACCTGGGTGCGGTGGCGGCCACCATCACTGCGGGCCTGCTCATCCACTACGTAGGCCGCCAACACGGGGTCCGTCCCGACGCGGCGATCGGCATCGTGTCCACCACGATGTTCGCGTTCGGCGTGGCGCTCGTGTCGGCCAACCGTGACCGTGCCGTCAACCTCACCGACCTGCTGTTCGGCAACATCTTGGGCGTCACCGAAACGGACATCGCGCTCGTCGCCGTGACCGCCGCGGTCATGGCCGTCCTCGGGTTCGTGTTCTACAAGACCCTCACCTTCACGGTCGCCGACCCCGCTGGCGCGGCCGCCCATGGCGTGCGCGCCGCCACCATCGAGCTGGCGTTCACCGTTGCGCTCGCCGCTGTCGTGGTCGTGTCGATTCGTATCGTCGGTGTCTTGCTCATCGCCGCGGTCATCGTCATTCCCGCCTCCACGGCCCGCCTCGTCAACAAGTCCTTCGGTCCGCTCATCGTGACCTCAGCCCTCCTTGGTGTCGCGGCGGCGACCGTCGGACTGTTCGTCTCGTTCCACGTCGAAATTGCCAGCGGCCCCGCCATCGTGCTCGCCAGCAGCTCGGTGTTCGCCGCCACCCTCGTCGTCACTTCGGTCGCCGGAGCGCTCGTGGTGCGCCGCGCTCACGCCCATCACGCCCCACGGATCGTCGCCTCCTGACAACAAGCGACACATCCGATGATGTCAACGTCGCGTAGCAAGTTACCGACGCTTTTGTTACCATGCCCGACATGAGCGATAGAAGCATTGCGTCCGAGGTCCGCAACAGGGTCCTCTCCTCGCGCGATCGCTTCTGGCGCCCCGAGGACTTCGGCGGCTCGCCCGAGGCAGTCGCGAAGGCGCTGTCGCGGCTGACGCATACCAAAGAGCTTCGTCGTGTCCGGCGCGGGCTCTACTGGCGCGGAACGCCCACGCGACTCGGCATGTCTCCCCCATCGCCCGGCCGCGTCGTCCACGAGGTGATCGATGCGTCCGGCACAGGCCCCGCCGGTTGGAGCGCAGCGCTCACGCTGGGACTCTCCACACAAGTGCCGCGCCGCGAGACGATCGCAGTACCTGGTCGGGCGCCGCGTAACCCGGGCAGCGTTCGGTTCGTCAGCCGCGCTGCGAGCACCAGGCGCCGAGACGAGCGGCTGCGACCGCCCGAGGTCGCTCTCTTCGAGGTGCTTCGCGACTGGGACACCCTCGTCGAGGTTCCGACCGACGCCGCTGTCGAGCACATCGCAAATCTGGTGAGGGGCGGAACCCTCCGCCTCGATCGCGTCGTGCGGGCGTCGGCGACCGAGCCGCCTCGTGTTCGTGAGCGGCTTCGTCGTCTGCTCGGGGCGATGGACCGATCGGCTGACGCGGCTGCTGTCCGGCCCGCCCGCAGCGATTCGGTTCGCCGCGATCTGGCGCTCTCGGTCTGAGCAGCTGATGCGCTTCCGCGACTCGGACGAGTTCGGGCCAACCCTGGACGTGGTCGCCGAGCGCCTCGACATCAGCGCGACCGGGGTCGAGAAGGACTACTGGGTCAGCGAGGTGCTCCGAGTCCTCGTCGCGAGCTTCCCCGACGACTTCGTCTTCAAGGGCGGCACGAGCCTGTCCAAGGGCTACGGGATCATCGAGCGATTCTCCGAAGACATCGACATGCTCGTGCTGCCCGGGGATCGAGGGAGAGGTGCTGTCGACAAGCTGATGAAGGCGATGGGAGAGGCTGCGGCCGCCGGCGTCGGTGGCGAGGCCACGGGCGTCGGTGGCGAGGCCACGGGCGTCGGTGGTGCCGAGTCGGGCCGTCACCGTTCCTTCGCAGTGAGCTACCCAGCCACTCGCAAGCGGACGGCACTGATTGCCACCAGCGTGCTGTTGGAGATGGGCGTCCGACGCGGCCGTCATCCCCATGAGCGTGTCGCCATCGGCTCGTTACTCGGGGAAGCGCTGGCCGCAGCGGGGAACGACCTCGATGAGTACGAGGACCTCGCGCCATTCGAAGTGCCGGTCCTCCATCCAGCGCGGACGCTTCTCGAGAAGCTCGTTCACGTTCACGAACTTTCGCTCCCACTCATCGCCGACGACGGCCAGCCGCCGAAACCTCGAAGCGGGCGTCACTTCTCCGACATCCACGAACTGCTCGGCGACGAACGCGTCCTCAGACTCTTGGAGGACCGGCATCAGACCCGCGCCGTCATCGACAGCATCGACGAGATCACGCAGAAGTTCTTCGGGGGGACGGAAGGCGCGTCGGCGAGGCCCGAGGGCGGCTTCGCCTCCAGCGCAGCATTCGACCCAGCCACGTCTGCCTCGGCCCGCTGCCGGGTGGCCTACGAAGCGACGATGCCGGAGCTCTACTTCGGCAGTGATCCGCTCCCGACATGGGACGAGATCTGCCAGCGCGTCGCCGACCGCGCGGCGTTGCTCTGACCCCGATCGTTCATGAGATGACCTGAGCGGTGGGAGCCGAGACCGCCACTGGTGCGTTCGGCGATGGTCCGGGGTAGGCGCTTGAGGGCTTGCCCGTAAGCGCGCAGATGACCAAGAGGTCGATGTCTTCGGAGAAGCGTTCGATGGTCCCGTAAGCCTTCGAAAGGCTGGTGCCGCCTTTGAACACGAAGAAGTCGACGCCGTCGAGGGGCTGCGTCGCATGACGAAGGACCTCGGTGGCCCAGTAGTCCTTCTCCGCTGCGCCGGGGTCGACGCCGTAACGGTCGGCGGTCGTGTCGGGTAGCGCGTGGAACGCGTTGCGGTCATCACGCAAGAACGTCCCGTCGCGCTCGTCACCGGTAGTTGCGTCGCTCATGCTGCCACCAGATCCGCGACGCAAAGGCCGAGCCCGGCGCGTCGCTCCGACGCCGCGACCTTGACAACGATCTCCAGGTCGAGGTCGTTGTCGTCGGCCAATCGCAGGATGCGGGCGCGCGCGTCGAGCCAGGCGAGTTCGCTGAGCGCGGAGAAATCACGCAACACCTCGAGCAGCGTGACCTCGAGATGGTTCAACAGGATGCGTTGGGGGTTCGCGCGGCTGACGAGGCGGACACCGTGAAGCCCCTCGGGCGGGCGTCCGACAACCGCGATGGTGGGTTGGCGGGGCACCTGCGTAGATAGACCCAGCGCACTCGCGGCTGATACTCCGGCCAGACCGGCGCCGGGCCCAGCCGCGGCGAAGGCGGCCTCGGTCGGGTCTGGCCGAGCCGTACCGAAGGCCGTTGCCGGCGGCTTCTTCCAGTACAGCCCTTGTCGGACCCGCTGGATCGGCCCGTCCGGTCGAGCAAGACGCGACAGCGCAGACTCGACAGCGCTCGTCGAGCCCGGCACGTCGTGGGGCATGAAGAACGAGCGCGTCGGATACGCGTCAACCCACTCTGCAACTGCGCCTTGCGCTCTCATCGCCGACCTCCGTCGTGCAAGTTGAGTGCAGCACTTCTCTCGCGTTCGGAACGGGGTCAGGTCGCCTGTCGAGCGGTGTGTACTCGCACTTCGAGCCTCGATCGAGGTGTCTCGTGCTGGGTGACGAGGCGAGCCAGCCGACGCATGGTTCACCGACATCGCCGAGCGGGTCGCACGCGCCACGACGTTCCGCTTGGCGCTCATCGGCGAAGAGGTGTCCGGCTCGCCGGAGGCGGACCTGTTCGCCGGCGATGCTCCCGACGAGCGGTACGTCAGCTTCATCGTGCCCAGCGGCGACGGCGTCGTGCCGCCACTTGCGATACGCCTGATGGATCTCCCAGTCGATGATCCCCTGCCGGTGACCGGGGCAATCGGGTTCGGGGCACTCGTAGCAGTAGACGAACCGGTGCGGGATCACCTCGAGGGGCTCGAGCCTGATGGCGAGCCGGGCGCCACCGAACTTGCGGAGCATCAACTCCGACAGGTGACTATCAGCGGACGACGAGATTCGGACTCGCGACCCTCACGTTCAGGCGCTCTTGCGGCGAGGGCGACGGTCTGCGGCGAGGTGGAACTCGACCCGCTGACCGATGGCAGCGGCCGATTGCCCTTGTGACAGGGGTCGAGCAGATTCGCCACGTCTTGCGAAGGCACGGCCTGGATCACCCCGGTGCTCGAGCAGCCCGGCTTCCCAGGGTTGCGTCGCAGATGCTCGCGTTGCACCAACGAGGCCGGCTACCCGCTGACCTTGTCAATACGAGCGGACTCTGCGCCTTCCTCTGCACATTCATCGAAACCGTCAGGCGCGGCGTTGCCCGAAACCTCGAACTTCGGATATCCGCCTCCAGCCTGGATCTCGGTTCCAACAGTGAAGACTGTGCCGCCGGGCAGAACAACGTCGACCTCATTGCCCGCAACAACTTCCGGGCCACGTGGCCACACGACCGCCCACGGCTCCTGTCCTGCGGTCAACGTGCCCGGTCTTGCGGTCAACGTGAAACACTGCGACTCGCTCACGTACTGCAACTCGCCAGCGACGATGGCGTCATCACTCGAGTGGACCCGATCGCTTCGAAAGACGCTCACGCCGTTCTGACTCATCGAGCTTCCGCCCTCGCCACCACCGGCGCAGGCAGTCGTGAAGAGCGAGAGGAGGACGACCGCAAGTAGCCACGTACCATCGGCGCGATGTCTCGCCTGGTATCAGCTGGAGGGCAGCTTGCGTGCGCTCCCCCATCTGCTGCAGGCCCGTTATTGCGCCATGCGTCCTCCGTACCCCAGTGGCACGACTGTGGCACGGGAAGCCGAAAACTTGTGGGAGGGACCCTCTCGGGTCCATCCCTTGTACCCCCTGAGCTGCACTTTTATGGAGCGGACGACGAGATTCGAACTCGCGACCCTCACCTTGGCAAGGTGATGCTCTACCAGCTGAGCTACGTCCGCGCGGACTGGCACCTTAGCAACTGAGCTGACCGCTGATCCAAGCCGCCTGGAGACTCAGGCCGACGGGCCCCCCGCCGAGGCGACCAACTCACGGATCCGCCGGGCCAGGTCGCGGGCGAGTGGTCGGTCGACGATGCCGGCCACCACCAGACCCCGGCCCCCGCTCCCGAACAGCAACGTGGCCCGGCGGTCGTCCTGCCAGCCCTGCACCACCATGTCGGCCCCGATGGAAACCAGCCGCACGTCCGGTGCCCAGTGCCGGTCGTTCACGATGAGGACCCGCCTCGTGGTGAGCGCCACCACCGCCGCATGGTGCTGGTAGACGCCCTGCACCACCGCTTCGACGACCTCGCCCTCCACGAGCAGCGTCGAGAGGATCCCGAGGGGTACCGCCCCCGCTCGGCGAGCGCCGGCGGACATCTTGGCCACCACGACGTCGAGCCCGAACGGGTCCACCGGCGTCGTCCCGAGATCGGGCTCAGGCGGCACCGCGAATTCGACCGGCTCGGCCAGATCGGTCGCGATCAGTTCGGGGCGGGCGGGGCTGAAGTTCGGTTGGGACGAGACGGCCACCGGCACCGGCGGCGAAACGGCGGCAGCGGCCGCAGGGTGCGAGGCGTCGAGAAGGAGGGGAGGCGCGGGAGCCGAGACCGGCGCCGGGTGAGGGCGCTCCCCCCACGACATGGCCCGCCGGACCGTGGATGCCCGGGGCAGGGCAACCCCGAGGTCGAGCTCGCCGCCATCGGGGACATCACTCGAGCCATCGGGTCCAACGGCGGCATAGGGGGGATCGTCCTCGCCGCCGACAGATGTGGGACCGACCTCCCCGAGGAGCAGATCAAGACCATCAGCGGCGGAGGCCGTGCCGCTCCCCTCGGGAACCGGAACGACCGGGTCGAACGGATCAGCAACATCGACCGGATCAGTGGCATCGACCGGATCGGCGGCATCGATGGGGAGCACACGTTCCACCGCCGCCAGCACCATCGCCGCGGCGTTGTCGTCGAGGGGCAGGTCGAGCACTGCGGCCCGCCCCCGGTTGCCCATCTTGGCGAGGGTGCGGGCCAGAACGTCGACCATCTTGGCCTCGCCCAACTGCGCGGCCACCGGCTCGAACTGGGTGGTGAGGAACACCAGGCACAACGCGTCCTCGTGGGTCTGCACGGTCGGCGCCCGGCCGGCGACGTCGGGAAGGTCACCCCGCCCGAGACCGGTCTTCGCCACCAGAGCCTGCACCCCTTCGATCTCAGGATCGTCGTACCCCAACCCGGCCAGCAACTCCCCCACGGCGGCGGCCTGGCGCCGTTTGGCTTCGGCCCGCCACTTCAGGTACCCGGGCCGTCCCTCGGGAAGGGTGGTGCGGGGGTAGGTCCAGCGCTGGAAGTGGTGGGCGCGAGCGGCGAGGAGCTGGATCTCATCGGCATCGGGATCGAAGAACCGCACCCACGCGGTCATGGCCTCGGCGTGGGCCAGTTCCTTCGGGCGAGTGACCCCGTCGATGACGAGGATGTTCGGGTCCTCGGCGTTCGCGGCGTCGATGGCCACGATCGCCGTCGCGAACCGACCGGCATCGACGCCGTCGGGAGGGAACACCGGCGGCATCGACGACCCGGGATCAGCTTCGGTCGGGACCATTGGCCTCACGGGCCTCCGGGGGACGAAGGTCGACCCGCAGGGTGAGGATGCCGTCATCCAGGGTGGCCTCGGCGTCGCCGATGATGGCGAAGTCCTGGAAGTCACGCTGGGCCTGCTCGACGAACTTGGCGCGCTCCTCGCCCGCCACCGGCGGTAGGGGCCGGCGCTTCACGGCCTCGGCCCGGTCACGGAACCGCTTCACCATGCCGTCGAGATCAAGGGAGCTGGCCATGGACCAACCGTACCGCCCCCTCCGTCACGTGTCCGGCCCTGACGTGGGCGCATCCGCGCTTCAGACATCAGTGCCGGGGCCGCCCCCCGCCACCGGAGGCGAGGAGACCTCGGTCTCCTGTTCCCGCAGGAGTCTGACCAGCGGACCGAGGGGGTCGTCCGAAGCGGCCGGTTCCGTCGCGGCGGGGGGTGACGGTGCTTCGAGGTCCTCACGGGTGCGCAACACCGGGGCCTCGGCCCACGGGTCCGCCGACGCCACGCTGGCGGCCGCGACCGCGTCGCCGGCGGAGGTGTCGACACTGCCGCCCGCCCCGCCCGACTGTTCACCCTCGATCGGCGGGTGGTCGGGGCCATCAGCAGACTGCCCTTCGCCCTCGCCGGGCGCAGCACCGACCAGCGCGGCCGTCGCGCCCACGGGCCCGATGATCCGCACCCCGGGCTCGCCGGGCCGAATCGGCGCCGGTCCCACCGCATCGCCGCCGGCCTCGCCACCAGACCCGGGATCGAGCTCGGGATCAGCCTCGGTCTCGGTGCCCGATGCCGACCGCCGCGCCCCTGCGCCCTCGGCCGCCGCGAGGGCCGCCAGGAGCGCAGCGGCGTCCTCGGGTGACCGGGTGGGAACCGGGGCGGTGGTGCTGGGAGTGACGACCGTTGGTTCGCCGGCGACCACCGGGCCGGCACCGACCGCGGTCACAAGCGCGGGGCCGGCAAGATCCGTCGCAGCGTCGAAAGCGGTGTTGTAGGCCACCGGACGGGTGCGGCGCCAGTACAGGAAGGTGAGCGTGGCCAGTCCCCCGGCCACGGCCACGAGCCCACCGACGACGAGGGCCAGTTGGCGCCCGCTCGACGGTCCACTCCCACCGCCGTCTCCGTCGCCTTCTGTCGGGGGAACGGTCGTGGTGTTGCCCGGTAGGACCACGGCCGGCGCCGCTGTCGTGGTGGTCGCCGGCGCTGTCGTCGGAGTCGTCGTCGCAGTGGTCGGGGCGGCAGTCGTGGCCGGCGGTCGCGTCGTGGTGGTCCGCGGCCGAGTGGTGGGGCTCACCGGCGGCGGCGGTTCGGTCGGCGGCGGCGAGGGGGTCGGAGGTTCCACGGGCGAGGGGGTCGGAGGTTCCACGGGCGAGGGGGTCGGAGGTTCCACGGGCGAGGGCGACGGGTCGTCGGGAGGCGTCGGACCGGCCGAGGCACCCTGCGCCAGGCCGAGCACTCCGACGAAAAGAACGACCATTCCGGCGAGCGCGGCCACCGCCGCCCGTCGGCGGATCGATGCCACCCGACGGCGCGACACTGGGCTCGGGGATGAAGAGGTCGGCGCCGACACGGGTTCTTTCTGCTCGGGGTTCGGGGCCCATCGGCCCACCGCACCAACCCTACTGTCGGTCACCGTTGGTGCTCAGGACACGAGTAGGTGGTGCGCCCGCCGACGGTTCGCCGCTGCAACTCGGCCCCGTCACGGGGGCAGCGCCCGCCCCGAACCCGGCTGTCCTGTAGGTCACCGGTGTGCGAGCCGCCGCGTTCGGCCAGCTCGACCAGCGTCTGGTGCAGATGGGTGCGCAGGCGACGACGATCGGGATCCGACAACGAGCCTGCGGGTCGGGCCGGGTCGAGGGAGGCCCGCCACAGCAGTTCGTCGGTGAGCAGGTTGCCGAGGCCGGCGACGGCCGACTGGTCCATCAGCCGGGCCTTCAACGGTGCCTTTCGTTCGGCCAGCATTATCCGGAGCTGAGCGGCCGTCAGCGTCGAGGCGTCCGGGCCGAGGCGACGCTCGTCGGGATCGAGCTCCACCCCCCCGAGACGGCGGGCATCACGAAGGCGCATCGACCGGCCGCCTTCGAACCGCAGGCCGAACCGGTCCCACACCGGGTTCCGGCGGGAGCTGCCGTACTCGAGCCGTTCGATGCCGTCGACCCCGTCGACGTCGAGCACGCCGGTCATCCCGAACCGCAGGCCGAGGGTGGGGCCCGTGGCCGTGTCCAGCAGCAGCAGCTTGCCGATGCGACGATCGGCCACGAACGTCTGCCCGAGAAAGGCGTCGATCAGGTCGTCGGGCGTCGTCCCGCCCTTCACGATCCAGGCGTCCGGGGCGTCGACCGCCACCACCGCTAAGCCCAGCACGTTGTGAGCCAGCCGACGGTAGGCCTCGACCTCCAGCATCTCGGGCACGTGCGTTGCCGCCTTCTCGTCAGCTGCCCGTGCGGCGGTCGACCTCGGCCAGGGCCCGGCCGAAGTCGGCCACGAGATCACCCGGGTGCTCGAGACCCACCGAGAGGCGCACCGTGCCCGGGCTGATGCCGTTGACCGCCAGCTCGTCGGGGGTGAGGTTCACGTGGGTCGTCGACGCCGGGTGGGTGACGAGCGTTTCGGGGCCACCCAGCGACGTGGCGAGCTGGGCGATGGCCAGCGACTCCACGAAGGTCGTGCCGGCCACCAGGCCGCCGCGCAGATCGAAGGTGACCAGACCCCCGAAGTGGACCAGTTGACGTACCGCGAGCTGGTGCTGGGGATGGGACGGCGAACCCGGCCAGCGCACGTCGCTCACCGCCGGATGAGCCTCGAGGAACGTGACGAGCTCGGCCGCACCCTCGGTCTGCTGGCGCAGCCGCACACCGAGGGTGCGCAGACCACGAAGTCCGTTCATGGCGTCGAAGGGCGAGGCGTTGGCACCTTGGAGAACAGCGAACGAGTAGAGCCAGTCGACCAGCTCCAAGCTTCCCGCCACCACGCCCAGGGTGGCGTCGTTGTGCCCAGCGATGGCCTTGGTGGCCGAGTGCACCACCAGGTCGACCCCGTGGGAGAGGGGCTGCTGGCTCAGCGGGGTGGCCAGGGTGGAGTCGACGACGGTGATGGGGCCGGCGATGGCGCCGAGCTCGTCGAGGTCCACGAGGTCGAGGCGAGGATTGGCCGGCGTCTCCGCGAACACCAAGGTGGTCTTGCCGGGCCTGATGGCCGCGGCGAACGACCCGGGCTCGGTGGCGTCGACGAAGGTCACGTCGATGCCGAATCGCGGGCAGGCGGTCTGGAGCAGCAACTGGGTGCCGGCGTAGAGCTGGCGCTGGGCGACGATGTGGTCGCCCGACGAGCACAGGCCGAGCACGATGGCGCTGATGGCCCCCATGCCCGACGCGAAGGCTCGGGCCGTCTCGGCGCCTTCGAGCTGAGCGATGGCGTCCTCGAACCCGGCGACGGTGGGGTTGCCGTAGCGGCTGTAGAAGCGCGACGCACCGACGCCGGTGGCCATGCGTCGCCCCTCCTCCACCGTGGGCGTCACGAATGTCGTCGTGGCCCACAGGATGGGAGCCAGGGCGGTGTCGTTGTCGCTCCGGCCGGCCCGGATGGCTCGGGTCTCGGGGTGCAGTTCGGGTTCGGTCATGATCGGCTCTTCTCGAGGTCGGCGAGGAACGGGGCGAGGGCGGCTCCCACCTGCTCGGTCTCGAGCAGGAAGGCATCGTGACCGTCGGGACTGTCGATGCGATGGTGGACGCATTCGCCGCCCAACGAACCGACCAGATCGCGCAACATCTCCTGCTGGTACGGCGGGTAGAGGGTGTCCGACGAGATCGACATGGTGAGCAGTGGCCTGCGCAGGCGCAGCAGCGCCCGCTCCAAGCCACCGCGACCCCTCCCGAGGTCGTGCAGGTCCATGGCCCGGTTGATGATCAGGTACGAGTTCGCATCGAATCGTCGGGCCATCTTGGCCCCGTGGTAGTCGAGGTAACCCTCGACGTCGAAGCGCTGCCACAGCGTGAGGGTGTCATCGAGCTTATCGAGCTCCTTGCGCCCGAAACGATCGCCGTACACACCTTCGGTGCGGTACGACACCTGGGCCAGCTCACGGGCCAGGGCCAGGCCCTGATGCGGCCCGTCTCCCGCGACGGCGTCGTAGTAGTCACCCCCGCGCCACCGTGGGTCGAGGGCGATGGTGCTGCGCTGCACGCTCGAGAGGGCGATCTGCTGGGCGCTGGCGGCACCGGTGGTGGCGATGGCCACCACCGAGGCGACCCGGTCGGGGAACATCACGCCCCACTCCAGGGCCTGCATCCCGCCCATCGACCCGCCAACCACGCTCAACCACTGGTCGATCCCGAGATGGTCGGCCACTGCCGTCTGGGTGCGCACGATGTCGCGGATGGTCACCACCGGGAAGGTGGACCCGTAGGGGGACCCGGTGGCGGGATCATCGGAGGCCGGGCCGGTGGACCCCTGGCAACCCCCGAGCACGTTGGCGCACACCACGAAGTACCGGTCGGTGTCGAGGGCCCGACCTGGGCCGATGAGGGTCGCCCACCACCCGTCGGTCGGGTGGCCCGGTTCGCTGCGGCCGGCGGCATGGCTGTCGCCGGTGAGGGCGTGACACACGAGCACGGCGTTGGATCCGTCGGGGGCGAGTCGACCCCAGGTCTCGTAGGCGACGGTGACGTCGCTCAACCGGCCGCCTCCCTCGAGCAGGAAGGCTCGACCGGACAGGGTGACGAACTGCCGTTGCCCTACCGCGTCTCCGCGACGCCATGCACCGGTGGCGGGCAGCAGGTCGGCGCTCAGAGGCGCCCGACGGGTCGGTTCGGTCATGGCACTCCTCGGACACTTCGTTGCCCGGCGAACCGAGCCACATCCCCCCGCCGCGACACCGGCGAACCGGGCCCCGACGCAGGTTGGCACCTTGGGTGTCCGTCCCAGGTTGCCGGACCCGACCAGCGGGCCACTCCTGATGTCGTGTACGAAATTGTAGCGCTGTCGACCGGGCCGACGGCGAACCCGTATCGGGTCCGGGCCCTCAGGCGGCCAGGCGGCCGTCGGTGATAACCACGCTGCGGTCGGCATAGGTCGTCATGCGCACGTCGTGGGTGACGATCACTGCGGCGGTGTTGCGGCCCTTGACCTCGCCGACGATGAGCTCCATGACCTGCTCACCGAGCTTGGTATCGAGGGCCGAGGTGGGCTCGTCGATGAGGATGAGCGCCGGCTCGTTCATGAGCGCCCGACCGATCGCCACCCGCTGGCGCTCCCCGCCGGAGAGCTGGCCGGGCAGGTTGTCCATGCGCCCGGCGAGACCGAGCTCGTCGAGCAGCTTCTCCGCCCGCTGCTTGGCAACCCTGTGGTTGCGGGCGCTGGCGAAGTCGTTCACCACCATGAGGTTCTCGCGAGTGGTGAGGAACGGCACCAGGTTGACCGCTTGGAACACGAAGCCGACGGCCTCACGACGAAACGTCGTGAGCTGCTTGGCCGAGTAGGTCGAAATGTCCTTGCCGTCCACCACCACCGAGCCCTGGCTCGGGGTCAGCAGACCACCCGAGATCGACAGCAGCGTGGTCTTGCCGGAGCCGGAAGGGCCGACGAGGGCCACGATCTCGTCGCCGCCCACGGTGAGGGTGGCGTGGTCGAGGGCCACGATCTCGGCGTCGCCGGAGGTGTAGGTCTTGCGGACGTCGTGGAGTTCGAGGGCAGGCACGGTCGGCTCCTTGAAGAGGTTGGTCGGCTATCCGATGGCCGATGCCGGGTCGACCTTGACGACTCGGCGCAACGAGATGGCGGCCCCGAGGGCGGACATGACGACGAGGCCGACGGCGGTCTGCACGGCCCGGGCCGGCTCGAGGACGACGGGGATAGCGGGGGGCAGGACCTGGGTGACAAGCAGGATCAGGATTCCACCCACCACGAACGAGACGAGAGCCACGACGACGGCCTGGGTGATGACCCCGGTGAAGATCTGGCGCGTGGAGGCACCGAGGGCCTTGAACACGGCGTAGAGCCCGATGCGCTCGAGGGTGAGCAGCGCGAAGAACAACGCCACCACGAGGCCGGCCACGAAGAGGGTGACGTAGATGATCGAGCTGAACGTGGAGTTCTGTTCCTTGATGCCGGGGAGGGCGAGCACCGCGTCCTGGCGGGTGAGCGTGGTGGTCGTGCCGGTAGCGGCGTCGATGGCGGCGGCGACCTGGGCCACATCGGCGCCCGGTTCGGTGGTGACCACCAGGGTCTGGAACGTGCCGGGCGGCAGGTTGGCGTCGGGTCTCGAGTCACCGAGGATCCGGCGCCAGGTGTCGGGCTGCACCCAGAACCCGCCCTGCTGGAGGAAGTCGGTGTCGCTGACCCAGCCCACGACGGTCACCGCCGTGCGAGCGGTGCCGACCTCGACGACCTGTCCCAGCTTCACCCCTGTCGCCCCGAGGCTTCGGTCGGCGAAGGCCTGGTCAGGGCCGAGCACCACATCGGTCGGCATCGAGCCCACGGGCTGCTGGAAACCGACCACGGCCAGGTTGGCCAGCTCGTCCTCTCCCGGAACCCGGCCCCCGACGAGGGCCACCCCCAAGCCGGCGGCGCTCTGGACACCAGGCCCGGCTTCGACCTGGGCACGAGTATCGGGATCGATCCGCGAACGGATGAGGGACTCGCTGGCGTCGGAGGAGAACACCAGCAGTTCGGCGGGCTGGGAGCGCAACAAGCCGGTGGAACTGCGATAGAGCCCGTCGAGCAGGCCACCGAGGAAGAGCAGCAGCACGGTGAGCAGCACCAGGGACGCTCCAGCCACCCCGAAGCGAGCGGGCTTGCGGAACAGCTCTATCAGCCCGAGCCTCATGCCAGGCCCCCGAGGCTGGGGCGGTTCACGACAGAGGCGGGGTCGATCCGGGCGACACGGAGAAGGGTGACGGTGGAGCCGAGCAAAGCCAACACGATGACGCCCAGCGCGCTGCCGATGGCCGTCGACGGACTGAGGGCAATGGGCAAACCGATCGACGCCCCCTTGACGGCGAGGACCGTGAGCGCCAGGCCCACCACCAGCCCGCCCATGACCACGAAGGCGATCTGCACGAGCAGGGCCCGCACGAGATAGCCCACGGGCGCGCCCACCGCCCGCAGCAACGTGAGCGCGGGCAGCTTCTGCACCGTGAGGATCAGGAAGAAGAACCCGATCACCAGCGCCACCACCAGGAAAGCCAGGCCCAGGATCAGTCGGAACGATTGGTTGACCTGGGCCACGTTCGGCGCCTCGCTCACGGCCTGGCTGCGGGTCAGGGCCTGAACGCCGGGAACATCGTCGTTCACGCGCTGGGCCAACTGCTCGGGCGTGGTGCCGGCGGCAGGGGTGAGGGCGATGAGCGACGGCAGAACGGCCCGGGCGTCAGGGTTGGCCGCCAACCGCAGGGCGGTGAAGCCGTCGAAGGTCACCCACAACGTGGGCGCCACCGAGAACCGGCTCTCCTCGGTCAGCCCCACCACGGTGAGCTCGACGTCGCCGTTGACGCTGGTGACGATGGACCCGATCGTGAAGCCGGCATCCTCCTTGCTGGCCGCGGCCTCGGTGGGGCTCTCGGGCAGCCGGCCCTCCACCAGCCGGGTCGGCTCACCCGCCCCGCCGGGGGTGAAGCCGAACACCGAGACAGCGGTGAGTTTGCCGGCGGCCTCGATCGTAAAAGTGGCCTCACCGAAGGGAGCCGACGCGCCGACACCGTCGACGGCCTCGACGGCGGCTTGTTGTTGCGACGGGATCACGCTGCCAGCCACGTTCTTGCGGGCCTCAGCGTTGTAGACGAGCACGGTGGCCGACTGATTCTCGATGGCCCCGGTGAAGCTCTTCACCAGCGAACCGAGCAACGCCTGCTGGAACAGGATCAAGAAGACGAGCAGGCCCACGGCCCCGGCGAGAAGACCGAACCTCAGCTTTGCGCGTCGGATCTCTCGGCCGGCCAGGAACACGTTCGACACCATACCGAGCCCATTCGTGAATCAGATCACGAGCGGATGAGCTGGGCGGTCGAACCGAGCCGGGCCCGCCACCAGGCCAAGAGGTGCTGCGCCGACGACCCGGAGAGGCCGTACGCGGCGGTGAGCACCGCCCCGGCGTCGCCGACGGCCTCGTCGACCGCTCCAGCCCCGACCGACCGGGCCGCGTCCCGCAGCGTCATCGCGCCCTCGGTCCACGCCACCCGATCGACCGGTAGCGGCACCAGCAGGGCCTGTCGGGCGCTCAGCTTCACCGCATCGGGAGAGCGCGCCGCTCCCCCGACCCGGGCCAACACCCACGCCGTGACCGGTGGGGCCATCAACGCCGCGGCCAGCAACCACCGATGCTCGGAATCGTCCATCTCGGAGCGAAGGTGCAGGCTCACCAACGGCACCGACGGCCAGAAACGCCCGTCGTCGTCGACGACCGCCTCGACCACGCGGGTCTGGGTGGCCACGATGACCTTGGGTGCGCTTCGAGCAGAGACCACGGCGGACAGCCGGCGCTCGGTCGATGCCTGGGCCGACGCCACCGTCACCACCGGCGCCCCGAACACCCGGCCGGCGATGCGGGCGGGGCGCGAACCCCACGAGGTCGTGCCGGGATCGACCAGTCCGCTGGTGAGCACGCGCACTGTCCCCGCCTCCGGACGCTCGGCCGGCCGGGGGTCGGGGTCGTCGACGACCAGATCGGCCAGGGCGTAGAACTCGTCGCGGAAGCCGGCAGTGGCGCTGCACCAGTCGGCGACGGTCCGACCCCCGTCGAGGTCGACCACCGGCACACCGGCCCCGGCGGCCCACAGCGGCGACCAACTGTCGTGGGCGGCGAGCCGGGCACGGGGGACCCGCGCCACCTCGTCGCGGGCCACCCCCCGGACCACGGGCACTGCGTCAGCCAAGGGTGCATCGCGGGCGCCATCGACCAGGATCGGCGCGCACACCGCCACCGACGCCGAGAAGACTTTGCGATCGGGCACCCACAGGCCGGCCAGCCGGCCCGCCCCGATGCCGCGACGCACGACGCCGGCATCGCGGGTCCCCAGCAACGAAAGGGGCTGCACAAGGGCGACCACCCCTCCCGCGGCCACCTCCTCCGCAGCACGGGCCAGGAACATCGCCGCCGTGTCGGCGTACCCGGCCGACACCCCGAGCCGGCGCTTCGATGCCGCGACCGCCTCCGCCCCCCGAGCCGTCCGCCGGGCGAGCTGACCCCCGAACGGCGGGTTCCCGACGATCGCCGTCGCCGCGCCCTGCGGCGTCGCCCAGTCGCCGAGCTCCATGGCGTCGACGACGCGCACGAACGGGCCCGGGTGATCCGAGATCGGCGAACCCCCACCTGCGGTCATCGCCCAGAGGCGCAACGCCGCGACGGTGACGTCGGCGGCCAGCGGGTCCACCTCGAACCCGTACAGGAGGTCGAGCACCTCGCCGGCGGGTGTCCCCCGGGCCTGAAGGCCTCGCGCCGCGGCCAGCAGGAAGGCCCCTCCTCCGCAGGCCGGGTCGCACACCAAGGGGGCGCAGAGCCGGCGCGACGGCAGTTGGTCGAAGGCCAACGCCACGATGGTGTCAGCCACGGCCGCGGGGGTGTAGTGCACCCCGTGCCCCCGTCGGTGCACGGCACCGAGCAGAGCCTCGTGCACGGCGCCCAACCGGTCGGGAGCCATCGCCGCACCCACCGATCCGATGGCCGGGAGGCCCAGCGGCCAACCGGTGCCGGCCTCTCCGAGCGGGCCGAGGTGCGCGACGGCGACGCCGAGCGCCGCAGCTTCGGCCACCGTGACCGCGACGAGTACGTCGCGAGGTGAGAGGCCGGCGACGGAGCCGGCCTCGGCGAGGGCCGCCGCGCTCGCGGGCGCGACGCTCAGCTGCTCACCGGGTCGGCCGACGGGTCCCACGCCAGGAGATCGGCCAGGCGGGCGTCGTTGGAGAACACCTCGACGATGGGCTGGTCCAGCTTCAGGCGCTTCAGGAGCCGCTTGATCTCGAGCTCCTCGTTCCAGAGGACGAGAGTGACGACGACGCCGGACTCGCCGGCGCGGGCCGTGCGGCCGGAACGGTGCAGGTAGGCCTTGGCGTCCTCGGGCGGATCGAAGTGGATCACGACATCGACGTCGTCGACGTGGATGCCCCGGGCCGCGACGTCGGTGGCCACCAGCACCTGGAGCTTGTCAGCGGAGAAGTCGGCCAGCGCCTTCTCGCGGTGGCTCTGGCGCAGGTCCCCGTGGATGGAGGCCGCCTCGACGCCCTCACGGCGCAGATCAGAGGCCACCCGGTCGGCGGCGCGCTTGGTGCGGACGAAGACGATCGTTCGGTGCGAGGAACGGGCGATGGCGGCCGCCACCTTCACCTTGTCCATGTCGTGCACATTGAGGAAGCGGTGGTGCATCTCCTCCACTGTGACCTGCGACGACGCCACTTCGTGCATGGCCGGGTCGGTCTGGTAGCGCTTGATGAGAGTGTCGACCACGCCGTCGAGGGTGGCGGAGAACAGCAGGGTCTGGTGCTGCCCCGGGATGTGACGCAGGATCCATTCGACCTGGGGCAGGAACCCCATGTCGGCCATGCGATCGGCCTCGTCGAGCACGACCTGGACGACATCGTCGAGGAAGATCTCCTTACGGTCGATGAGGTCGATCATCCGGCCCGGGGTGGCCACCACGACCTCGACGCCCTTGGCGAGGAGGCGGATCTGGGTCTCCATGCTCGCCCCGCCGTACACGGCGCTGACGGTGACGTCACGGGTGGCGCCGAGCGGCAGGAGCTCGTCACGCACCTGCACCGCCAGCTCGCGGGTGGGGACGAGGATCAAGGCACGGGGCCGACGGGGGTCGGCGGTCTTGACCCGTTCGAGTACCGGCAGACCAAAGGCCAACGTCTTGCCCGAACCTGTCTTGGCCTTCCCACAGACGTCGCGACCGGCGAGGGCATCGGGGATGGTGAGCTCTTGGATCGGAAAGGGGGCGTCTATGCCCTTGGCGGCCAACTTCGCCGTGAAATCGGGGGAGACGCCGAGATCGGCGAAGGTGGTCATGGTGGGGCGGGCCTCGAGGGTCGGGGTGCCGGCGCAGAGTCCACCGACGGTGGATGCCGACACGGGGGGAGCGACGCTGGGGCGCCGCCGGGCGGCCGGTCGGCCGCCACGGAACACAGCCTGAGCCTACCCGGCCCCACCGGCGGACCCGCTCATCCTCGCCGAAGGGCCCGGCCGGCCACGACGAGTGGCCCTCAGCCCAGCGAGGCCTCGATGGCGGCGACGACCTCGTCGGCCTCGGGCTCGACCGTGGGGCGGAATCGGGTGATCGACTCCCCACCGGGCGCCACGAGGAACTTCTCGAAGTTCCACTGGATGTCACCGGCTTCACCGGCCGCATCGGGTACGGCGGTGAGCTCGGCGTAGAGCGGGTGGCGGTCGTCGCCGTTCACGTCGACCTTCTCGGTCAGCGGAAAGCTGACGCCGTAGGTGGTGGAGCAGAAGGTCTGGATCTCCTCGGCGGTGCCCGGCTCCTGGCCGAGGAACTGGTTGCACGGCACGCCCAGCACGGTGAACCCCTGATCGGCATACCGCTGCTGCAACCGCTCGAGACCCTCGTACTGCGGGGTGAGGCCGCACTTCGAGGCCACGTTCACCACGAGCACGGTCTGGTCGGCCAGCGCGCTGAGGTTCGCGGGCGTGCCGTCGAGTTTTCGGATGGCGGTGTCGTAGATCGACATGGTCATTCCCTCCTGGAGAGCGTGCCGGAACCGTACCGGTCGTGGGTCCGAACACGTCGGGGGCTGAACCTATGCCCGAGGACACCGACTGTTCACCGAACCCGACAATTGGGCCATCCGACCGATCAAGAGCCGCCCGGTCACTGCCGACATGAAAATGATCATGCTTTCGTCACCCGAGCCCATCTCGTCCCGACCGGCCCGGTCGCCTCGGTGAGCGACTTCGACGAAGCCCGAGCCCGCCGCGCCCTGTCCGACGCCGGGCTCGCTTACACGATGGCCCTCAACCGGGCCAGCAGCGTCACCAACGAGGTGTGGCTGACCGACGACTTCGCGATCCGGGTGAACCGCAAGCCCAACCAGCGGCTGCGTCGCGAGGCCTATCTGGGCCCACGCCTGCCCGCCGGACTGATGCGCAGCCTGCACGCGATGGCGTGCCCCCCGGATCTGCCTCCGATCGACGCCGCCCCCCAGCTTCTGTGCGACCAGGAGTACACGGCCACGCGACCCCTGCTCGAAGCCATCGACGCACTCCTGGCGATGCCGTCGATGGATCGGCAGGTGACCGAGGGCGCCACCGAGATGGTGCGGGCCACGTCGGCGGCCCTCGACCCCTTCTCCACCTCGCACCTCGTTCACGGCGACATCACCTTCGAGAACGTGCTGTGGAACGGCACGGCCATCTCGGCCATGCTCGACTTCGAGTGGGCCCGGGGCGGCCCGCGAGATCTCGACCTCGACCTCGACCTCCTCCTGCGGTTCTGCGCCTACCCGTTCCTGCACGTCGCCGCCGACTACGAGGACCAGACCCTCGCCGCCGACGGTATCGGCGAACCAGCTGTCGCCGCACCACGCCGCCAACCGCCTGGCCCGCACGGTGCACGGCACCAGCCACCTGGACCGCCTGGCCGACGGGCTCGACCCGGAGCTGCCGTGGGACTTCATGTCGACGGTCGAGGCACCCCTGGCCCATCGCTGACCTCGGTCCCGGTCCCATCGGTCCCGTCGGCGAGCTCGGCCTGCGCCTCGTCGCCGGGCGGCACCCAACGGTGCCCGTCGCGGTAGGGCTCGTCGCTGTCATCGGGCCGGTGACGCAGACCCCGCACGCCAACAGCCACGATCGCTCCGACGATGCCCAGGATCGACAACCAGATGTTGACCCGCAGGCCGAAGATGATGCTCGCGGTGTCGACGCGGAGGGCCTCGATCCAGAGCCGACCGAGGAAATAGCCGCCGATGTAGATCGGCAGCAACGTGCCCGGCCGCAGGTTGCGGCGGCGGTCGATGAGGACGAGGACCGCGAAGAGGCCGAGGTTCCAGAGCATCTCGTAGAGGAACGTGGGGTGGAAGGTGGCGACGCCCGGGTAGCCGGCGGCCGCGGCGTTCGTCGGTGAGATCTGCAGTGCCCAAGGAAGATCGCTGGGACGGCCGAACAACTCCTGGTTCCACCAGTTCCCGAGGCGCCCGATGGCCTGGGCGACGGCGATGCCCGGGATGATGGCGTCGAGACCCACCGAGATCCGTAGGCCGCGGCGGTAGGCCACCCACACCCCGACACCCACCCCGAGGGCGAGACCCCCCGGGATCCCGAGCCCCCCTTCCCAGATCTTGGCGGCGTCACCCCAGCGACCTTCGTAGCTGCGCCAGTCGGTGGCCAGGTGATAGAGCCGGGCCCCGATGAGCCCGGCGGGCACGGCGAGGAAGGCGATGGCATAGATGTCGTCGGGATCACCGCCCCGGGCCCGCCACCGCACGCGGGCGATCTCGATGCCGGCCAGGACGGCGAGGGCGATCATCAGGCCGTACATGTTCAGTGGACCGAGCTTGCCGCTGCTCGGGCTGGGGATGGACCCGACGATCAGCCCCGCGGCCTCTGACAACGACACCGGATGCTCCTAACCCGCCATGGCGGCGGGGCCCACGGCGTAGAGGTCGGCGTGCCCAGCCCGCACGGCGGGCGCCAGGCCGGTCACGGCCGGCAGCAGGTTCTCGGCGTAGAAGCGGGCGATCGTGATGCGGGCGGCGAGGTGGTCGTGATCGCCGCGATCCTCGGCCTGCGCGGCGTGCGCCGCCAGCGCCGCCTCGGCCAGATAGCGACCGCCCACGAGCAGCCCGAACATGCGCAGGAACGGGGTGGCCCCGGCGAGGGCGTCACGGACATCGGCCGCCCCGTGTTCGAGGATCCAGGCCACGCTGTCGCCCACGACGGCACGGGCGGCTGCGAGCTGAGTGCGCACCGGCTCGAACTCGGCCCCAGCGGCTTCGAGGCGACCATCGAGGGCGTCGATGTCAGCGAGGAAGTCGTGCACCACCCCCCCGGCGCGCATCGAGAGCTTCCGGCCGACGAGGTCCATGGCCTGGATGCCGTTCGTCCCCTCGTAGATGGTCGTTATCCGGGCGTCGCGGTAGTGCTGGGGCACCCCCGACTCCTCGATGTAGCCCATGCCCCCGTAGACCTGGATGGCCAGCGACGTGATCTCGATGCCCATGTCGGTGCCGAAGCCCTTCGAGACGGGGATGAGCAGCTCGACCAGTTCGGAGTTGCGGCGGCGCACCTCTTCGTCGGGGTGGTGAGCGGCGAGATCGATCGCTTCGGCGTTGGTGTAGATGATGGCCCGGAGGGCGTCGACGAGCGCCTTCATGGTGAGCAGCATGCGGCGCACGTCGGGAAGGTCGATGATGAGCGAGGTCTCACCCGGCGGCGCCCCCGGGGCCCGGCCCTGGCGGCGCTCCTGGGCGTACTGGAGAGCGTCCTGGTAGGCCCGCTCCCCCAGCGCCAGACCCTCGAGGCCCACCGAGAGGCGAGCCTGGTTCATCATCGTGAACATGTAGCGCATGCCTTGGTTCTCTTCGCCGATGAGGTGACCCACGGCGCCACCGTTCTCGCCGTAGCTCATGACGCACGTGGGGCTGGCCCTGATACCCATCTTGTGCTCGATCGACAGACAGGTGACGTCGTTGCGTTCGCCCCGCGAGCCGTCGTCGCCGACGAGGAACTTGGGCACGACGAAGCACGAGATCCCCTTGGTGCCGGGCGGGGCATCGGGGGTGCGGGCCAGCACGAGGTGGACGATGTTGTCGGCCATGTCGTGCTCACCGAACGAGATGTAGATCTTGGTGCCGGTGATCCGCCACGACCCGTCGGGGGCAGGCACGGCCTTCGTGCGCACGGCGCCCACGTCCGAGCCGGCCTCGGGCTCGGTGAGGTTCATGGTGCCGGTCCACTCGCCGGTGACCATCTTGGTGAGGTAGGTCTCCTTCTGCTGCTCGCTGCCGTGGTGCATGAGCAGGTCGATGGCGCCCTGGGTGAGCAGCGGGGCCATCGAGAAGGCCATGTTGGCCGAGGAGATGAACTCCTGGAGCACGATGCCGATCAGCCACGGGAACCCGCCCCCGCCGTAGGTCTCGGGGAACGCCACCCCACCCCAGCCCCCGGCGACGTACTGACGGTAGGCGTCCACGAAGCCGGCCGGGGTGGTGACCGAGGCCGAGGCGGCGTCGTAGCGGCTGGTCTCGACGTCACCCGAGCGGTTCAGCGGGGCGATCACGTCGGCGGTGAAACGGCCGTTCTCCTCGATGACGCCCAAGATGGTCTCGGGGTCGAGGTGGGAGAACGCCTCGAGGGCGCACAACCCTTCGATGTCGGTGAGGTGATCGAGGACGAAGCGGATGTCACGGAGAGGAGCGCGGTAGTCGGCCACGGGTGCGAGGCTAGACGGGGCGTGGTCTGGCAGCATCGGCGCCATGATCGAACTGACCTGGGAAGCCGATGTCGCCGTCGTCGTGATGGACGGTGAAGAGAACCGCTGGAACCCTCCGTCGCTGATGGGGTTGCACGATGCACTCGACCAGGTGGAGGCACGGGAGGGACCGTGTGCGCTCGTCGTGACCGGTATCGGGAAGTTCTTCAGCAACGGACTCGACCTCGACTGGTTGCTGAGTCATCCGGCCGAAGCGGGGCCCTTCATGGACGACCTCTTCCTCGCCTACGCCCGGATCCTGCGTCTCGACGCGCCCACGGTGGCCGCCGTCAACGGTCACGCGTTCGGGGCGGGGGCGATGTTGTGCACCGTGTTCGACCACGCGGTGATGCGCACCGATCGCGGCTACTGGTGCATGCCCGAGGTTGATCTGGGTCTCCCGGTCGACGAGCGCATCCTCGCGCTCCTCGCCACCCGCCTCCCCAAGCGGCCGCTCAGCGAGGCCCTCAACACCGCCCGGCGCTACACCGGTCCCGAGGCTGTGGCCGCCGGGTTCGTCGACGATGCGGTCGGGGCCGAGGAGGTGCTGCCCCGAGCGGTGGCCCGGGCGGGAGCGCTGGCCGGCAAGAGCCGCACGGTGCTGGCCATCCACAAGCAGCTCCTGCACGGGCCGGCGCTGGCGTTGATGGACCCTTCGTCGGTCTGACCGCCGCTCAGCCGCCGTCGTCAGCCGTCGTCGCCGGCGATGACCACGTAGCGGCCGCGCCCCGCCTCCTTGGCCTGGTACATGGCCGAGTCGGCGAGGGCCACGAGCCTGTCGATCTGGTGGCATCGGTCGGAGGCCAGCACCAAGCCGATGGAGACGCCGATCTCGGCGACCACGCGGCCGACGAAGATCGGTTCGGCGACACGCGCCACCAGGCGGTCGGCCACGCTGGTGAGCCGATAGATGTCGTCGATCCCCTCGACGAGGAGGGCGAACTCGTCGCCGCCGACCCGGGCGGCGGTGTCGGTGTCGCGGACCACCGAGTGGATGCGGTCCGCAACCTGCACGAGCACGCCGTCGCCCACCTGGTGGCCGTGCTCGTCGTTCACGGACTTGAAGTCGTCGAGATCGCAGAACATGAGCGCCACCGGGTTGCCGTACCGGGCGTAGCGGTTCAGGGCCAGCTCGAGGCGATCGTAGAGAAGAAGACGGTTGGGCAGGCCGGTGAGGTAGTCGTGGGTGGCGAGCTGACGGAGCCGCTGTTCGGCGTTCTTCAACTCGGTGATGTCGCGGGCGAACACCGACACGGCGCCGAGCGAATCGGTGGTGGCCGATCCGGGGCGGGGCCCGTGCGACACGAACCGCGCCGACACCGGCACCGCCTGGAGTTCCCGGTTGCGGAAGGTCAGCTCCCCCTGCCAGAACCCGACGGCCAGCAGGGCCGGCTCGATGGCGTCGTGATACCGCGCGAGGCTTTCGGGCTCGAGCAGGGCGACGAGGGACGTGCTCACCCGGGGGTGCTCACCCGCGCCGAACGCATCGCGAGCCGCCCGGTTGCCGGAGGACACGAGCCCGTCGACTTCGATGACGAGCAGGAAATCGGCGACGGCGTCGAGCACCTGGGCCAAGCCCTCGGGGGTGGCCAGACCCGTCCGGACCGGCGTGAACTCGAAGACCTGACCCAGCAGACCCCCGGGTTGGCCGTCGGCGCCGTAGAAGACGGTGAGATTCATCCGGAGGGGCCAGGGGACGATTCGCCGGTTGCCGTCGCGGCCCGCACCCCGGACATGGCACTGGGCGGCGTTGCTCCGCCCGCCGAGGAGCTCGGCCACGGCCACCGCCGCGGCCGAGCGATCGTCGACCAGCACGAGGTCGAGCAGGTCGCTGCCGCGTAGCCGGCTGAGGGAAGAACCGAGGAGGTCACAGAGCACCGGGTTGGCGTGTTCGAGGCGGGCCCCTTTGTCCCAGAGACCGACACCGACAGGGACGACGTCGAAGGCCGTCAGATCCCAAGGAGGGCGCGCTGCGTCGGCCGGGGTCGTCACGGCCCCGAGCGCGCCTTTCCGCTTCTCGTACTCCATCACCAGTCCTCCCGGCTCGGAGAACTCCGAACCTGCCTTGCCCGACGCCCGTCCCGGCGTCACTTGGAAGTGGAATCACGATACGGGATGACCACGCTCCGTGAACATCCCCCAGGCCCATTCGGGCCGTTCGGCCCAGCCCCGGAGCCGGGATCACCGGCGAGAAGTACTGTCGCCGGTCATGGCCGACGACCGCGGGGACATCGAGACGCTGCTCCATCTGTACGCCGAGGCGATCGACGCCGGGAACTTCGAGGCCGTGGGCGCACTGTTCGCCCATGGGCGGATCTGCGGTCCCGATGGTACCCCGATCGTCACGGGCGCCGAGGCGGTGACCAAGTTCTACGAGGTCTCGACGCGCCGCTACCCCGACGACGGCACCCCGAAGACCCGCCACATGATCACCAACGCCATCATCGAGATCGACGCCGGCACGGCCACCGCGAAGGCCCGGTCCCGATTCACCGTGTATCAGGCCACCGCGACCCTCTCCCTCCAGCCGATCATCGCCGGCGATTACCACGACCGCTTCGCCCGGGTCGACGGCCGATGGGCCTTCGCCGAGCGGATCCTGCTCCCCGCCCTCTACGGCGACCTCTCCCAGCACCTCTTGCTCGACGATCACCGCCGCCCGGCGGAAGGGGGCGCCGCGTGAGCGATCTCTTCGACATCGACGGCAAGCGGGCCCTGATCACCGGCGGTAGCCGCGGTATCGGGCTGATGATCGCCCGAGGCTTCGTGGAGGCCGGGGCGAAGGTCACGGTGTCGTCACGCAAGGCCGAGGTCTGCGACGCGGTGGCGGCCGAGTTGTCGGCCGTCGGCGAGTGCCGCTCGATGCCAGCCGACCTCTCCACCGAAGCGGAGTGCCGCCGGCTGGCCGAGCAGGTCTCCGAGGCGGAAGGGGGTCAGCTCGACATCCTCGTCAACAACGCCGGAGCCACCTGGGGGGCACCGATGGACGACTTCGACGACGCCGCGTGGGACCGAGTGCTCGATCTCAATGTGAAGGGCGTCTTCCACCTCACCCGCTTCCTGCGCGACGCGCTGGCGGCGGCGGCCACACCCGACGATCCCTCGCGGGTGATCAACATCGGCTCGATCGACGGTCTGCACGTGTCCGCCCTCGAGACTTACTCCTACTCGGCGTCGAAGGCCGCGGTCCACCACCTCACCCGGGTGCTGGCCGCCCACCTGGCCCCGGACCTCATCACCGTCAACGCCATCGCCCCCGGCCCCTTCGAGTCGAAGATGATGGAGGCCACCCTCGAGACCTTCGGCGAGGAGATCAGGCGGTCGGTGCCCCTCGGTCGCATCGGCGAGCCGACCGACATGGCGGGTACGGCCATCTTCTTGTCGTCACGGGCCGGCCGCTATCTCACCGGCGCGGTGATCCCGGTCGATGGCGGTCTCAGCACCACCATCTGACACCGGTCAGGTGAGGACGATCCAGCCGACGAAGCCGAGAGCCACCAGCACCAGCACGACGATCACCAGGATCCCCATCCACCGGCTGTTGCCGCCACGGCCGAAGTCGACGACATCGCGCCGGCTGTGCTCCAGTCGATAGCGGTTGTTCGCAGGTGTGCCCACCTTGGGAAGGGGTTGGCGCGGCTTGCGGGGCTTCTTCGTCTTCTTGTGGTTCGCCACGGCGGGGACCGTAGTCCGAACGGGATGGTCGGCGCGAAGGGGGCCCGGACGCCCGACTAGTCGTCGGCCGAGCCCACGGCGAGCACCGCTGCGAACTCCTCCTCGAGGAAGCGGGTCAGCACCTCGGGGTCGGGAACCGCGGCCGAATCGGTGATCACCCCGATGCAGGCCACCCCCACGAACGACATCAGGGCCACGGCGAGGGCCGAACCGCTGGTGGGCGCAAAGGCGAACCAACGCTGCACTTCGGCACCGACGAGCCACGAGCGCTGCGGAATGCCCGGAACGTTGGTGCAGACCAGGTCGATGTTGCGCAGCATGCCGCCGAGGACGGCAATGGTGACCGGACGCGGCAGCACACCCAGGGCGCCGGCCAGCACGTCAGTGAATTCATTCGCCGGCTCATCACGACCCTCTCGGGCGCAGCGCCCCATGGTCCGCATGCGGTCGGCCGGGTCGTCGATGTCGGCGGGCACGGCGAAGCGGGCGGGGGTGAACCGGTTTCCCGCCACCTCGTCGGCGTCACTGCGAATGTTGACGGGCATCGTGACCCTCAGGGTCTCGACGGCCACGGCGTGGTGAGCGTGGTACCGGCTCAGGCCCCCGATCACCGCGGCCAGGTAGGCGTCGTTGGCGGTGCCTCTCACCGACTTGCCGGCGGTCCGCAACCCGTCGAGGGGCACCTCGAACACGTTGAGGCGTCGGGTGAGGCTGCGGCCCCGCATGAGCGGCGAGGCCGGCGCGGCCACGGGGCGCAGCAGCCGGCCGACCGAGGGAACCAGCTCGCCCAGGTTGGGCACGGCGGCGCGGGCGAAGTCCGGGAGGCCGCGCACGACGTCGAGGGCAGTGGCGATACCGTCGCCGGTGGCCCGCACGGCCATCTCGGCCGCCGTCGACGGGGGGCGCACCCGCGGGAGCGGCGGCATCTCCGGCTCGGGCGTGTCGGCCCGGTCGTCCAGGATGAGCAGGGCCAACTCCACCCCGCCGATGCCGTCGGTCAGGGAGTGGTGGATCTTCTGGACGAGCGCGGCCGACCCGTCGGCCAGGCCCTCGACGAGGGTGAACTCCCACAGGGGTCGGCACCGATCGAAGCCGGCCATGGCGATGGGCTGGGCCAGATCGAGCACAGCCCGCACGTCGCCGGGGTCGGGGCACCGGGCCCGGCGCAGGTGGTAGACGAGATCGAAGTCGTCGTCGGCCACCCAACGCGGCGGGACGAGACCGAACGGCCCGTCGACCACCCGCTCGCGCAGCCTGGGGATCAGCCGGCTCACCCGTTCCATCCGGGCGCAGAGCCGATCCCAGTCCGGCGCCCGGTCGAGCAGCGCCACCCCGACGATGGTGGAGCGCAGGAGCGGGTCGGCCTCGATGTCCCACAGCACCGCGTCGGCGGGCGCCATCGCCGCCTGGGAACGTGGGGTGGGGAGATCCCCGTGGGTGGGGCCGTCCATGGTCGTCATGGTGGCGCGGACCGTACCCCCAGTTCCCGGCCGGAGCCGAGCGGAGACCGGCAGCCCGGCCCGGAACGGGCCGTAGGCTCGACGGGATGTCCGAGCTCCTCGGCCCGATGCCGCCCACCCCCGACGTCGGCCCCATCGCCCCCGATGCCGGCCAGCTCGAACCGCTGTCGCCCGGCGTGTTCGTGTGGCGGGGCACCGATGGCCGGGGCCGACCGGGCCCGAACGCCGGCGTGGTGGTGGAGGACGACGGCATCACGCTGATCGACACCGTGGCCTCTCCTTCGGCGGCCCGAGCCCTCAACGAAGCGCTCAAGGGCTTCCGGGTGCCGGTGCGACGGGTGGTGTACACCTCGAGCCACGTCGACGCGGTGGGCGGGTCGTCGGTGTTCTGGATGGCCGCCCGCTACGGGCGCCCCCAGACGAGTGCGCTGCTCGACCAGCCGGTGCCGCTCGATGCCTACCGGCGGCTGGTGCCCGCCTACGCCGACGAGTTCGACGAGGAGTTCCGCACCCGCCCGGTCTCGCACACCATCGCCAGTGCCGCGTGGCTGACCCAGAAGGTGTGCGTCGTGCCGGCCACCGGTCCCCAGGCCGAGAACCTGGTCGTGCTGGTGCCGTCGGCGGGCGTGCTCTTCGCCGGCGCCCTGGCCGTGTTCGCCACCACGCCGAACGCCTACGACGGCAACCCCGAGGCCTGGGCCGACACCTTGGGGGAGCTGAGCGAGCAGGCCCCGGTCGTCGTGCCCGGAGTGGGGCCGGTCGGCGATGCCGGGTCGCTGCTCGTGCTCCAGGCCTATCTGTACGCAGTGGCCGACGCCGAAGGCGACCCGCGTCGGATCCCCGACGGCCCGTGGGACGACTGGCCCGACCGCGACCTCGACGAAGTCAACGTGGAGCGGGCGGCGCGCCTGGCCGCCGGCGACCCCGGGGTTCCGGTCGCCATGTTGCGGCGTCTGGGCCTGGCCTGAGACCCCCGCCCTAGGGTGGCGCGATGGGCGACAGCGGGCGTGACGGCGAGGGCGACACGGCGGCTGTCCCCCCGTCCCGAACCGGCACCGAGGCGGCCTTCGACACCCCCGCCACGGTGGCGCCCCCCGTTCCGGCGGCCACCACGGTCCTGCTGCGCGACACCGCTGGGGTGGTCGAGGTGCTGATGGTGCGGCGCAACTCGAAGCTCGAGTTCGCCGGGGGGATGTGGGTCTTCCCCGGCGGTCGCATCGACCCCGCCGACTACCCGGGCGGTGTCGTTGCGCCCGACGACCCGGATGCGGTGATGGCGGCGGCCCGACGAGCGGCGGTCAGAGAAGCGGCGGAGGAGACGGGCCTCACCATCGAGGAGGCCGGACTGGTCTGGTTCTCGCACTGGACCCCACCGCCCATCACGCCGAAGCGATTCGCCACCTGGTTTTTCGCGGCCCGGGCCCCGGCCGAGCTGGCCGACCTGCGCGTCGACGGCGGCGAGATCCACGAGTTCGGCTGGCTGGCCCCGGCCGACGCCCTCACCCGACGCAACACCGGAGAGATCGAGCTCGCCCCGCCGACGTGGATCACCCTCGAGCAACTGCTCGGCTTCGGTTCGGTCGACGCTGCCCTCGATGGCCTGACCGCGGGACCGGTCGAGCACTTCACCACCCGCTTCGCGCGAGTCGACGGGGGCGCGGTGGCCCTCTACCACGGCGATGCCGGCTACGACGACGAGGATCCCGACCGGGCCGGACCCCGGCACCGTCTGTGGATGCTGAAGGAAGGCTGGCGCTACGAGCGCGACACCGGTCAGTAACCCACGATGAGCCGGAGCTGGGCTGCGAACACCAGCAGGATCGAACCCAGGAACAGCACCACCATCACCCGCGCCACCGTGCGCTTCCAGCCGGTGGCGGCCGAGGCCGCCCGCCCGAAGGCCCCGAACCGCTCGATCTCCCCCTCGACCGTCCACTGGTTGTACCTGAACCCCGGGAACCCCGGTTCGGGCTGTTCGATGACCGCGTGGATGGCGGGGCGGGTGCGGAGGTACTCGTCGTCGAAACGCAGCTCGTCGAAGCGCGGGTCGTCGAACATCACGTCGTCGGGGGACTCGTCGCCGTAGCGCCCGTCGATCCCTGGTGCGATGGGGTCGCCGTTCGCGTCCAGTGCATCCGGGCGCCATGACTCGTTCACCTGACCCACCGTAGCCACCGACCATCACCCATGGCCGTCCCGGCACCCATCGCGCCGAGCGGGGCGGGGTGCTAGGAAGAGGAGCCCGGCCGGGGTGAAGCCCGACGCTGCCGGCCCCTGCACCCCGAGGACGACACGACGATGAGCGACGGCGAGAGCACCGTGGACACCGATCTGCTGTGGGAGGTCGCCGACAACGGGGTGGCCTGGCTCACCCTCAACCGACCCGACGCCGCCAACGCCATCACGCCCGACCAGCGCAACCGCATCATCGAGTTGCTCGAAGGGGCCAGCGGCGACCTCAACGTGCGGGCCGTGGTGATCACCGCGGCCGGCGAACGCCACTTCTGTACGGGTGCCGACCTACGGGTGTCGCGCCTCCCCGTGAACCCGGGCCCCGCCGATGCACCGGACAAGGCCCTCGGCGACGTGGGCCGCAACATCAAGCGGGGCGCCCAGCGGCTCGTGAGCGCGATCATGGACTGCGAGAAGCCGGTGATCGCCGCCGTCAACGGCACCGCCGCCGGCATCGGCGCCCACATCGCCTTCGCCGCCGACCTGGTGATCGCCGCCGACAACGCCAAGTTCATCGAGGTCTTCGTGCGTCGCGGCATCACCCCCGACGGAGGTGGCGCCTACCTGCTGCCGCGCATCGTGGGCCTCCAGAAGGCCAAGGAGCTCATCTTCTTCGGTGACGACATCCGCGCCGACGAAGCCGCGCGCATCGGCCTGGTCAACAAGGTCGTGCCCCACGCCGAGCTGCACGACGCCGCCGCCGAGTGGGCCGGCCGGCTGGCCGAAGCCCCCACCAAGGCGCTGATGCTGTCGAAGTGGCTGCTCAACCGCAGCCTCGACTCCGACCGGGGCGGGGCATTCACCGACGAGGCGTGGGCCCAGGAGCTGGCCTCGTACACGCTGGACTTCCAGGAAGGTGTCGCTGCGTTCAAGGAGCGCCGCGACGTGCAGTACCGCGGCTGGTGAGGAGGACCCTCTGATGGATGAACTCGAGCGCCTGATCGCCGCCGACGCGATCCGCCGGCTGAAGGCCCGCTACTTCCGATGCATGGACACGAAGGACTGGGCGGGGTTCGCCGGCGTCTTCGCCCCCGACGCGGTGATGGACATGCAGGAGGAGGCGGGAGCCACGATCGAGGGCAACGAGGCCATCGCCGCCTTCGTGTCGGGCTCGATCGACGAGGTCGTCACGGTCCACCACGGGCACATGCCCGAGATCACCGTCACCTCCGTCACCGAGGCCACCGGCATCTGGGCCATGGAGGACAACCTCGAGTGGCCTCCGGGCTCGGCCATGGTGTCGATGCACGGATTCGGGCACTACCACGAGCGGTACGTGAAGCTCGACGGTGGGTGGAGGATCGCCCACCTGCGGCTCAGCCGCCTCCGACGCAACTTCGTGCTGCCCGAGGGCTGACGTCCCCCGGGCTGCTAGAACGAGCGATCATTCGACGAGCATGGGGGGATATGATGCAAGTCGGCCGGGGGGTCACGAGCTTGGCCGTGGCCGGAGCGCTGCTCGTCGGGAGTGCCTGCACCACTACACCGTCAGGCGATTCCGCCGCGAACGACACCAGCGCCACCACCGTCTCGACCCGCCCGCCTCGGCCGGCGGGCCCGGCGGCCGGGCTGAGCGAGATCACCGCGCCCGGCAAGCCGTTCATAGGGGCGGCCACCACGGTCGACCTGGCCGCCGCCGGCTATGTCGAGCAGGAGTTCGTGGCCGAAGGCGTGGCCACCTCCTACACCCCGACGTCACCGCTGACCGGTGACGGCATGTGGGCTCTTGCCCCCGACGGCCGCGCCCCGTACCGCAGCCGCGTCCTCGTGCGCCGTTCGGCCGAAGCCACCGATTCCAGCGGCACGGTCGTCGTGGAATGGCTCAACGTCAGCGGGGGATTGGACGCCGACGTCGAGTGGACCAGCCTCCACGAGGAGATCACCCGACAGGGCCACACGTGGGTGGGCGTGTCCGCGCAGCGCATCGGGGTCGAGGGGGGTCCGGTGCTCGTGAAGACCCCGACCGCCAGCGACGTCACGGGCAAGGGCCTGAAGGCCATCGACCCCGCTCGCTACGCGACGCTCGCCCATCCCGGTGACGGGTTCTCGTTCGACATCTACACCCAGGTGGCCCGGGCGATCCGCGCCAGGGGACCGATGACCGACGGCCTCGAACCCACGCGCCTGCTCGCGGCCGGGGAGTCGCAGTCGGCAATCGCGCTGACCACCTACTACAACGGCGTACAGCCCCTCACCGACGCCTTCGACGGGTTCTTCGTCCACAGCCGCTCCGCGGTGGCCCTCGGCCTCGTCGGTCCCGGTGAGAGCGCCGATCTGGCCGGCGCCATCAGCAGCGATCCGGTTCGCTTCCGCACCGACCTCGACGCCCCGGTCATGAATCTCCAAGCGGAAGCCGACGTCAACGGGGTCCTGCGATCGGTGGCGGCCCGCCAGCCCGACACCGATCGATTCCGGCTCTGGGAGGTGGCCGGCACCTCCCATGCCGACGCCCACATCCTGGGGCCCACCGCCGAGTTGATCGACTGCGGCGTGCCGATCAACGACGGACCCCTCCACATCGTGGCCAAAGCGGCGCTGCGCAGCCTCGACCGATGGGTGACGACGGGCGACGCGCCGCCCACCGCCCCCCTCCTCGAACTCACCACCGACCAGCCACCGGCGAACGTTCGCGACGGCGACGGCATCGCGTTGGGTGGCGTGCGCACGCCTCCGGTCGACGTGCCCGTCGACGTGCTCTCGGGTCAACCCGGCCCTGACCCCACCCTGCTCTGCATCCTGTTGGGTTCGACGGTGCCCCTCCCGGTGGATCGCCTCGCCGAGCTGTACCCCTCGTCGGCCGAGTACCAGCAGCGCTACGACGCGGCCACGAACGGCTCCATCGAGTCCGGCTTCGTGCTGGACGACGATCGAGCCGCCCTCACGGGTTACAGCCAGGCGAACCGGGTGAACGGCTGACCCGACCCCGCCCCTCGCCCGCGACGCACCACTACGGCGTCGTACCGGTGAGGGTGGTGTGCAGGATGCGGGCCACGGTGGCCACCATCGCGCTCCGGCTGGTGCCCCGGCGCTCGAAGGTCTCACGGAAGCTGGTGAGGCGGTCGAGCACGGCCAGCATGGCTCCGGCGGTGGCGAAGGGCTCGAGGTCGAGCGGCAACCGCCCGGCGTCCTGGGCGCCCTTCACCTTCACCACCATGGCGGCGAGGAGCGGTTCGTTGTACGAGCGTCGGACGCTGCGAAAGCGCGGGTCGAACTCGTCGGCCCGAAGGTGCATGATGCGCAGCACGGCCTGGTGCTCACCCCAGAAATCCATGTAGGACCCGACCAGCGAGCGGGCTTCGTCGAGCCCGCCGGGGGCCGTCCAGTCGGTGGCGAATCGCTCGGCGAAGACCTCGACCCCGGTGACCGTCTCGGTGGCCAGGGCAAGGATGGCGTCCTCGACGTCGGCGAAGTACTGATAGAAGGTCGCCGGCGAAGTGCCCACCTCACGGGCCACGTCGATGACCTTCAGGTCGAGGGCCCCCTGCTGTTGCAGGAGCACCGCCGTGGTGTCCAGGATCCGGCGGCGAGTCTGGATGGCCCGGCGGCCGATGACGCGCCCGTCGGTGGCCACCACGTGGTCGGCCTGGTCGGCCTCGCCGACGGCTGCCACCTCCACGTCACCTTCCCCGGCCGACATGATTCGCCGGCTACTGAGTTCCGTAGACCGGCGCAGGTGGGGGGCCCTCGGCGATGAGCTGATCGACAACAGGGCCGAGCTCGGCCGGATCCCAACGGTCGCCCTTGTCGACCGGCGTGCCGTGTTGCCACCCATCAGCCACACTCAGCTCACCGCCGGCGCACTCGAACACCCGGCCGGTGACGTGTCCGCTCTCCTCGCTGCCCAGCCACACCACGATCGGGCTGATGTTGGCCGGGTCCATGGCGTCGAACCCGCTCTCGGGGCGGGCCATCATCTCCGGGAAGGCGTCCTCGGTCATACGGCTGCGGGCCGAGGGGGCGATGGAGTTGGCAGTGACCCCGATGCGGCCGAGCTCGGCCGCGATGTTGAGGGTGAAGGTGGCGATGCCGGCCTTGGCCGACGAGTAGTTGGTCTGGGCCAGGCTGCCCATGAGCCCGGCGCCCGACGACGTGGTGATCACGCGGGCAGCACGCTGGCGCTCGGCCTTCGACTCGGCCCGCCAGTACTCGACGGCCCGCTTCACCGGGCAGAAGGTACCCCTCAGGTGCACCCGCATGATTGCGTCCCAGTCGTCGACGGTCATGTTGACGAACATGCGGTCACGCACGATGCCGGCGTTGGTGACGACGACGTCGAGGCCACCGAAGACCTCGATGGCCGAGTCGATCAGGTTGCCGGCGCCGTCCCAGTCGCTGATGTCGTCGCCGTTCACGATGGCGGCCCCGCCCATGGCCTCGATCTCGTTCACGACCTCCTGGGCGGGGCTGGCGTCGACCCCCTCGCCCTGGAGCGAGGCGCCGAGGTCGTTGACCACGACCATCGCCCCCTCGGCGGCGAAGGCCAGGGCATGGGCCCGGCCCAAACCCCGCCCGGCGCCGGTGATCACGACCACCCGTCCGTCACAGATACCCATCAGTCGTTACTCTTTCTGCTCATCGTTCCCAGGCCTTCTCGGCCTCGGCGGCGGCGGGCGCGAGGGCCCTCTTGTCGATCTTGCTCATCGGGGTCAGGGGCAACTCGTCGAGGAACACGAGGCAGTCGGGCGCCTTGTAATCGGCCAACTGCTCCTTGCACCACAACCGCAGATCCCCGAGCTCGGGGCGGGCGCCGTCGGCCGGGACCACGAAGGCCACGCCGATCTCGCCGAGCACGGGGGCGAGCGTCCCGACCACGGCGACCCGGTCGACGGCGGGATGCAGGCCGAGGTGGTTCTCGACCTCGACCGGGTACACGTTGTAGCCCCCGCGGATGTACATCTCGGTGCTGCGCCCGGCCAGGCGCAGGTCGCCCCGCTCGTCGAGGCTCCCCAGATCGCCCGTGAGCAACCAGCCCTCGGGGTCGACGGCGGCGTCGGTGAGCTCGGGCTCGCGCCAGTAGCGACGGAACATGGCCCGGCTGCGCAGGCACACCGTGCCCACCGAACCGATCGCGACCACCGGGCCCCGACCGTCGGCGCCCCGCAGTTCCATCTCGACACCGGCACCAGGAGTGCCGACCGTCTCGGACACGACGTCGTCGGGGTCGTCGAGGGCGGTTCCGGTGGACACGCAGGCTTCGGTGGACGTGTAGCGCACCACCACCGGGCAGCCGAACGCGTGGCGCATGGCCGGCGGGAGCTCCGGCGGCACCCGGGCGGCACCGAGGCTCACGATGCGCAGGCTCGACGTGTCGGTGGCAGCCAGGTCGGGGTGGGAAAGCATCATCTGCCACTGGGCGGGAACGCCCTGGCCCACCGTGACCCGCTCCGCACCGATGAGGCGCAGGGCGTCGGCGGCCGTCCACGGGGTGGGGATGATGACGGTGGTGATGACGTGGGCCAGCTCGTCCCACACGCGGGTCATGTAGCCGACGTGGGCAAACGGCAGCGGCGAGAGCCGGCGGTCGCCGGGCCGGGAGAGCGGACCGGCCGCCCGGGTCATGGCCTCGAGGCAACCGTGATCGAACACTGCGCCCTTGGGGCGCCCGGTCGTGCCGCTGGTCCAGACGATGGCGACGGGGTCGGTGCGGTGGCGATCCGGTCGAGCGGTGAAGGCCCGGTCGGTGGCCGCCTCGCGCAGCTCGGCGACGGTGAGGCGGGGCGACGCATCGGGCAGGTCGGCGTCGGTGACCACGACCCGGGGGGCGCTGCGCTCGAGGATGTGCGCGGTCTCGGCCGCTCCGAGTCGCGGGTTCATGCCGCTGGCGATGGCCCCCAGGCGCAACACGGCCTGGTAGGCCACGGCGTAGTCGATCGACGAGGGCAAGGCGATGCCGACCACGTCGTCGACCCCCACCCCCATCGCCGCCAGGCGGGTGGCCACGCCGTCGGCGGCCCGACCCCATTCGGCGAAGGTGACGCGCCGGTCACCGTCGACGAAGGCCTCCACGTCGCCGGCCACCTCGACGGTGGCGTCGAACAACTCCACGACGGTGGTGAAGGGGCCGGTCAGGGGCTCCTCGGGCACGGGCACGGGGGCGACACTAGCCGTCTGACGGTTCGTCAGAAATGGTCGCGAGGAGGGCGACGTCCCGTTTGGCCGCGGTTTCTGACGAACCGTTAGATTGACCGAGTGACGACCAGAGAGCGCGTTCCCGCGGTGGAGGGGTGGTTCACCACCACCGAGCCCTACACGTTGATCGGGGGCAGGTGCGCCTCGTGCGGCACCTTCGTCTTCCCCCCGCGCGGCGGGGCCTGTCCGAACCCGCGCTGCGCCGCCACCGAGCTCGATCCGACACCGCTGTCGCGATTCGGTCGGGTGTGGTCCTACACCGAGAACCACTACGCGCCGCCTTCCCCGTTCGTGGCCGCCGATCCGTTCGAGCCCTACGCCCTCGCCGCCGTCGAGCTCGAAGCCGAAGGCCTCGTCATCCTGGGGCAGGTGGCCACAGGCGTGATGGGCGCCGACCTCGAGATCGGCATGGAGATGGAAGTCGATCTCGACGTGCTCTACACCGACGACGACGGTGAGCCCCGGTGGGTGTGGAAGTGGGCACCGGCGGCCCCGTCGGCGGCGACGACCACGGACAACGGAGCCTCGGCATGAGCGGCGACCGCGATCTGGTGGTGCTGGGCGCGGGCATGCACCCTTGGGGCAAGTGGGGCCGCGACTTCACCGAGTACGGGCTGGTCGCGGCGCGAGCGGCACTGGCCGACGCCGGCCTCGACTACCCCGACATGCAGTACATCGCCGGCGCCGACACCATCCGCAACGGCTATCCCGGCTTCGTGGCCGGCTCCACCTTCGCCCAGGCCCTCGGCTGGATCGGCGTGCCCATCTCGTCGAGCTACGCCGCCTGTGCGTCGGGGGCCATGGCCGTGCAGTCGGCCCGCGCCCAGATCCTGGCCGGCTTCGCCGAAGTGGCCCTCGTCGTGGGCGCCGACACCACGCCCAAGGGCTTCTTCGCCCCCGTGGGCGGCGAGCGCCGCAACGACCCCGACTGGCTGCGCTTCCACCTGCTCGGCGCCACCAACCCCGCCTTCTTCGCCCTCAACGCCCGCCGACGCATCGACGTGTACGGCGACACCGTCGACGACTTCGCCCAGGTGAAGGTCAAGAACTCCAAGGCCGGGGCCCACAACCCCTACGCCCGGTTCCGCAAGGAGTTCTCCCCCGACGACTTCGCCTCGTCGCCCATCGTGAGCGACCCGCTGCGCCTGCTCGACATCTGCGCCACCTCCGACGGTGCCGCCGCGCTGGTGATCGCCAGCCCCGAGTTCGCCCAGCGCCACCTCGGCACCCTCGAAGGCACGGTGCGCATCAAGGCCGTGGCCACCACCACCCCCACCTATCCCCAGGTGCGCCTCGAACTGCCCGACTTCGCCACCGACTCCACCGCCGTCGTGCCCGCCCCCGAGCGCGGGTTCAAGGACTCCATCGCCCACGACGCCTACGAGCAGGCCGGCATCGGACCCGAGGACCTCAGTTGCGCCGAGGTCTACGACCTCTCCACCGCGCTCGAGCTCGACTGGTACGAGAACCTCGGGCTGTGCGCCGAAGGTGAGGCGGCAAAGCTTCTCCGCAACGGCGACACCGCTCTCGGCGGCCGCATCCCGGTCAACGCCTCAGGTGGCCTGTCCAGCTTCGGCGAGGCCATTCCCGCCCAGGCCATCGCCCAGATCTGCGAGCTCACCTGGCAGCTCCAGGGCCGTAGCGACGGCCACCAGGTCGACAACGCCACCGTCGGCCTGGCCATCAACCAAGGCTTGTTCGGTCACGGTTCCTGCACCATCGTCGCCAAGTAACCCCTTTCGCAACCGAGTGAGGTTTCCACCATGGCCGAGGCCTACATCGTCGACGCAGTCCGCACCCCCGTGGGTCGCCGCGGCGGCGGACTCTCCACCATCCATCCCGCCGACCTGGGTGCCATCAGCATCAAGGCACTGATGGACCGCACCGGGGTCGACCCCGGCGCCGTCGAGGACGTGGTGTTCGGCTCGGTCGACACCATCGGCCCGCAGGCCGGCGACATCGCCCGCACCGCCTGGCTGGTGGCCGGCCTGCCCGAGCACGTGCCCGGCACCACCATCGACCGGCAGTGCGGTTCCAGCCAACAGGCCGTGCACTTCGCCGCCCAGGGCGTGATGAGCGGCACCCAGGACCTCGTGGTGGCCGGCGGCGTGCAGAACATGTCGATGATCCCGATCTCCGCGGCGATGCTGGCCGGCGAGCAGTACGGCCACGAGACCCCGTTCTCCGGCTCGCCGGGCTGGCACGCCCGCTACGGCGACCAGGAGGTCAGCCAGTTCGCCGCCGCCGAGATGATCGCCGAGAAGTGGGACTGCAGCCGCGACGAGATGGAGGCCTTCGCCGTCGAGTCGCACGAGCGGGCCATCCGCGCCCGCGCCGAGGGCCGGTTCGAGACCCAGATCGTGCCCGTGGGCGAAGTCACGGCCGACGAAGGTCCCCGCGAGCCCAACTGGGACAAGATCCGCTCGCTGCCCACCCTGGTGGAAGGCGGCCGACTCACCGCGGCGTGTGCCAGCCAGATCTCCGACGCCTCGGCCGCGCTGCTCATCGCCAGCGAGCAGGGTCTCGCCGACCACGGCCTCACCCCGCGGGCCCGCATCCACCACCTGTCGGTGCGCGCCGACAACCCCGTGTGGATGCTCACCGCCCCCATTCCCGCCACCCGGTACGCCCTCGACAAGACCGGGCTCACCCTCGACGACATCGATCTCGTCGAGATCAACGAGGCCTTCGCCTCGGTGGTGCTGGCGTGGGCCAAGGAGACCGGCGCCGACCTGGCCAAGGTCAACGTCAACGGCGGCGCCATCGCCCTCGGCCATCCCCTCGGCGCCACCGGCGCCCGCCTGATGACCACGCTCCTCGCCGAGCTCGAGCGCACCGGCGGCCGTTACGGCCTGCAGACCATGTGCGAGGGCGGCGGCCAGGCCAACGTCACCATCATCGAGCGGCTGTGACGTTTGGCGGAGCGGGGCGCCGCTGGTGTGGCTCGGTCGCGTCGCGTTACGCAGTGGGCGGGCCGATCAGGATGTCGGTGAGGGTGCGGTCGGTGTGCTCGGCCCGCCAGGCCAACAGGGCTCGGGCGTCGGCCCACGCGACCGCAGGATCGGCCACCGGGGTGCGCCACGTCGGGTCCAGGGCCAGGTCGTAGGTGAGCGCTTCGCCGTCGGCGAACTGGGCGTAGGCCCGGTCCACCCCGCGGGCCACGGTCACCTGGCGGTGTTCGAGGCGGCGATCCTCGGGCCATCCCGAATGCCGACCCGACATGAGAGCCAAGACCCGCCAGTCGAACTCCCAGTGCGCGGCCTCCCGCCAGCGGTCCGGCTCCCGACCGTCGAGGAACCCGTCGAGCGACCGCCCGTCGCACTGTCGCGGCACTTCGGCCCCGATGGCCGCGCCGATCGTGGGCAGCACGTCGACGTTCTCGGTGAACCGATCCACGACGGTGCCGTGGCCGTCGGGCCGGCGCGGGTCTCGCACGAGACCGAGCACGTGGTAGCTCGACTCGAACCATCCGAACTTGTCGACCAGGCCCTGGTCACCCAACTGGTCGCCGTGATCGCTGGTGACGACGATCACCGTGTCGTCCCACTCCCCCCGCTCCCGTAGCCGCGCCCACACGCGCTGGAGCTGGTGGTCGACGTCGCCGATCATCCCGTAGTACTGGGCTCGCATCGCCCGCATCGCCCCCTCATCGCCCGGGGCCGCGGCGAAGGGAAGCTCGAGCAGCATGCGGTGCAGCCGATGCCGATCCTCTACCGGGCCGACCGCGATCGGGAGGTCGACGTCATCGGGCGCGTACGCCACCGACCAGTCCCCTGCGGCGGCGTACGGCGGATGCGGGCGCAGGTAACTCAGGTGAGCGAACCACGGCTCGTCGCGCCGGGCGTGCCAGTCGAGGAAGCGGTCGGTGAGGAACGTGCTGATGCCCAACGTTGCGGGACGGTCGGGTTCGGTCGCCAGTGCGCGTCCGGCGTCGGTGGGGATGTCGACGCCGTGCCCTGCGACCCATTCCCGCCATGCGGCCAGCGTGCCGGTGAGATCGAGGCCGACGTCGAACCCGGGGAGCACCCCCTCGTAGGTGGACAGGCGCGGATCGGCGGGATCGGTGACGGTGCGGGGGTCGACGGCCTGGTCGGTGTACCCGAACAACGTGGGCCGAAACCCGGCCCGGCGGGCCACGCGGGCCACGTTGTCGAACCGGTCGTCCAGTGGCGTGCCGTTGGCGACGACCCGGTGGTTCATCTGGTACATGCCGGTGTAGAGCGACGCCCGCCCGGGCGCGCAGGGCGCAGCCTGGCTGTAGTGACGGGCCAGACGCACCCCTTCCGCAGCCAGCGCGTCGAGGCCCGGCGTACGCACCACCGGGTGACCGGCAACCGACAAGCAGTCACCACGGAACTGATCGAGGGTGATCAACAAGACGTTCACGACCCTCGGAGCGTAAGCCCACTAGGCCGCGGCGGGAGTGTCCGCAGGACAGACCACTAGCGTAAGATTCGTGGAACCGCTTGCCATTGCCGCTCTCCCCCTCGGTCCGGAGGCTGTCACTCACTTCGCCGACATGGGCTGGGTACTCACCGAGCCGCTCGACGCCGCCACCACCACACAGCTCGCGACATGGGTGGACGAGGTGTCGGCCTGGCCCGACGACGAGGGCGAGTGGTTGCACTACCGCGAAGCCACCGAGCACGGGCCGCAGCTGTGTCGCAGTGAGAACTTCGTGCCGTTCCACCACGGCCTGCGCGAGCTGCTCACCGAAGGGGCCGTGCTCGATACGGCGTCGGCGCTGCTGGGCGAGCCGGCCGTGCTCTACAAGGAGAAGATCAACCACAAGGCGCCGGGTGGAGCCGGCTACTCGCCCCACCAGGACGCCCCCGCCTATCGCTTCGTCGCCGTGCACGTCTCGTGCATGATCGCCGTCGACGACGCCACCGTCGACAACGGCTGCCTGGAAGTCGTGACGGGGGTACACCACGACCTCCTCCCCACCGACGACTCCGGGTGCATCCGCCCCGACGTCGTGGCGACGCTCGACTGGCAGCCGGTCGAGGTGCGGACGGGGCAGGTGCTCTGGTTCCACTCCCGCACCCCACACCGTTCGGGTCCGAACCGCTCGTCGAGCGGACGTCGCGCGCTGTACCCCACGTACAACGCAACTCGCGAGGGTGACCTCCGGGAGGCCTACTACCGCCAGAAGCTCGACGAGTTCGCCGTCGCCGCCGCCGATGGCGACGATCGCGTGCCCGTGTCGCTGATCGGCGACTTCCAGGGGCGGGTGCTGCGGTGAGGCCGACCGAGCACGCTCGCTCCGTCGACGAGGTGCTCGACCTGGTCACCACGTTCGGTGGCGACCGCTACGACGAGGACATCACCCAGCTCGACCACGCTCTGCAGTGCGCGGCGTTGGCCGCCGCCGACGGGGCCCCCGACGACATGGTCGCGGCGGCGCTGCTCCACGACGTCGGGCACCTCCTGGCCCTGGCCGCGGCCGAGAGGTTTCGCGACGGCACCGACGACGGCCACGAGGCCACCGGCGCCGCCTGGCTCACCCCGCTGTTCCCCCCGTCGGTCACCGGCCCCATCGGCGCCCACGTCCGGGCCAAACGGCACCTGACCGCCGTCGACCCCGACCACCTCTCCCGGTTGTCGCCGGCCTCGACCCGCAGTCTGGTGGTGCAGGGCGGACCGCTCACCGACGCCGAGGCCGAAGCCTTCGCCGCCAACCCCGTCGCCGCCGACGCCCTGGCCCTGCGCCGCTGGGACGACCTGGGCAAGGTCGACGGCCTCACCGTGGCCTCGCTCGCCACGTACGCCGACCTGCTCGAACGACTGGCGGTGATCAGGCCGGGTCGCTGAGCATCACCATCTCGTCGCCCTTCGACTCGTTCACGAAGAAGGCGGTCACGCCGATGAGGGTGAGGTTCTTGACGGTGGCTCTGTCGTGCAGGGCCAGGTGGCGACTCACCCCGGATCTGGTCGTCGGCGAGTTCAGTCTCCGGTGGCGCGGATGCGGTCGGCGAGGACGCCCAACATGAACAGCGAGATCTCGGGGGACACCCGCAGCAACTCGCGGAACTCTGCGCCGGTCATCACGAGCACCTGGCCATCGGTGAGCATCGTGACCGTCTTGGAGCGGGGCCCGTCGTTGAGGAGGGCCAGCTCGCCGAAGAACGCACCGGGGCCGACCTCCACGTCGGGCCCGGACGCCGAGGTCACTTGGGTGGTGCCGTCCACGAGCACGAAGAACTCTCGACCGACATTGCCCTCTCGGCACAGGACCTGACCGGCCTTCACGGTGCTCTTGGTGGTCAGGCCCAGGATCTGGTCGAGCTCCGAGGGCGAGCACCCGGTGAACAGGGGCACCTTCTTGAGGGCCTCGATGCTCTCTGAGGTCTTGATCTTGCGCAGCACACGTCTCCCTCTGTCCGAGTGGCGTGAACGTAGCCGACGATCGAACCCGCCGCTGGAGCTCCGGGGCGCAGGCGCTCAGCCGGGGTCGGCGCCGAGCAGAGAGACGAAGCTGACCATCTCGCCGGGGTACCCACCGAGGTTGTGGGTGAGGGCCAGCTTGCGACCGGCGGCGAGGCTGGCCACTGTGCGCTCCTCCGGGGCCTCACCGCGCAGCTGCAACCAGGCCTCGAACATCATGCGCAGGCCCGACGCGCCGACGGGGTGGCCGAAGCTCTTGAGCCCACCGTCGGGGTTGACGGGCAGCTCACCGTCGAGGTCGAACACGCCGTCGAGCACGTCGCGCCAAGCCGTACCCCGCTCGGAGAACTGGAGGTCCTCCATGAGCACCAGCTCGGTGGGCGTGAAGCAGTCGTGCACCTCGGCCAGCGCCACCTCGGCCCGGGCATCCTTGACTCCGGCCTGGGCGTAGGCATCAGCTGCGCAGGCAACGATTTCGGGGAACGTGGTGTAGTCGTAGGAAGGGTCGATGAGCCCCGAACCGTTACCGGCCACGAACGAGAGTGCCTTCACGTACACCGGCGAGTCGGTGTAGCGATGGGCATCCTCGGCCCGGCACACGATGGCGGCGGCGGCACCGTCGGCCACACCGGCGCAGTCGAAGACCCCGAGGGTGCCCGCCATCTTGGGAGCTCGCTCGATCTGCTCGGCGCTGATCTCCTTGCGGAACTGCGCCCTGGGGTTGCGGGCGCCGTTGTAGTGGTTCTTGGCCGCGATGTGGGTGAGCACCGAACGCATGGTGTCGTCATCGACGCCGTACTTGTTGCCGTAGGCGGGCACGATCATCGAGAACATGGCGGCGGCGGTGAGGGTGCGGCCGGTGCCGTCGCTCGGGATCGGGAAGGCGTTGAGGCCCTGGTAGCCGGTGTCCTTCACCTTCTCGGCGCCGACCACCATGCACAGGTCATAGGCCCCGGAAGCCACGGCGTAAGCGGCCTGGCGCAAGGCCTCGGAGCCGGTGGCGCAGTAGTTCTCGACCCGGGTGACGGGCTTGTTCTGCAACTGGAGCGGGCGAGCCAGGGTGATGCCGCTCATGCCGCTCTGGGCCGTGCCGAACCAGTAGGCGTCGACGTCGTGCTTCGTGACACCGGCCGACGCATAGGCTTCGTTGGCGGCGTCGATCATGAGATCGTCGAGACCCAGGCCCCAGTTCTCGATGAACTTCGTGCAGCCCATGCCGACGATGGCGACACGGTCGCGTATGCCATGACTAGCCACGGACCAACCGTCCCTTCCAGAAGTAGTTGTGGATCCCGTCGGCGGTGAAGAGGCGCCGGAAGGTCATCTCGACCCGCTGGCCGATCTCGACTTCGTCGAAGTCGGTGTCGGTGAGCTCGATCGGGAGGCGACCACCACCGTCGAAGTCGACCACGGCGAAAACGATGGGCGGACTGGGCGAGTAGGCGATGCGGTCGACGGTGAAGGTGGCGATGGTGCCTTCCACGTCGGCCATGGGCACCGGTTCCATCTGGTCGGTGCGCTCGCCGTCCATCGACACCCGAGACGGAGGCATGAACACCGTGCCCGTCTCGGTGTCACGCGACCCGACGAAACCGAACTTCCAGTCGGCGGAGCGGGCGGCGGCGGTACCCGACGGCCGGGCCGGTTCGGGGCGGCGAGGCGGTTCGATGTCGATCATGCCCCGCCAGGAGAGGAAGCGGCCGTAGGCGAGCGGCGCACCACCGGTGACCCCGTCGGCCACCGAGCGCGTCGGAGTGAACGAGGCCAGGGCGTCGGTGGCACGAAACACGAGAACTTCGACACCGTCGCCGGCCACGACCAGGGCCAGGGCCTGACCCGGCTCGGCCTGCTCGAGCAGCGCCGCCAGCAGGAGACCCGGCTGGGCTGCGCCGGTGGCCCCCACCGTATCGGTGAGGTCGCCAATGATTGCTGTTGCACCCAGTTTGCCGGCCACGGCCTTGCCGATACGGGTGGTGGGCGCGGCCACGGCGACGGTGATCTGGTCGGCGGCCACCCCGACCGTGGCGAGCGCCTCGGCCCAGGCGTTGCGGGCGAGGTCGACGTAGGTGAGCTCGGAGAACTTGTCGTCCCACACCTTGGAACGCACGTCGCCCGGCGCGCGCCAGCGGTCGACGAACTCGGCGGTACAGGCGGCGCCACCGAGGTACTCGGCCAACACGGGCGTGGTGTCGTTGCCATCGCCCACCAGGAGGGCGGCGCCGGCGTCGCCGCCGGCGGCCTCGTCGGCCGAGCCGGCCCGGCCGGTGCGCAGGTCGGCGGTGGCCACGAGGGTGGTACCCGTGCCTTGCAAGGCGAGACGCAGGCCCCCGACCGCGGAACGCGTCGACGCCCCGAGGTCGAGCGCGGCCACGGACGGGTCGAGCCGCAGCGCCGCGTGCACCGCAGTGGCGTTGGTCTTGTCGGCGTAGGCCGGGGCTGTGGTGGCGAACAGCACCGTGTCGGGTCGCCCGGCCACCGCCCGCAACGCCAACCGGGAGGCCTCGACGGCCATGGTGGTGGTGTCCTCGTCGAACGAGGCGACGGTACGGGTGCCCTTGCCGCCACCCTGGCCGATGAAGGCCGAGATCTGGCTCCGATCGAGACGCCGGTAGGGCAGGTACACCCCCCACGAGAGAATGCCACGCATGGCGGCGACCCTATCTGATGAACCGTCAGAAACGAGCCGAAGGGCACCCCGCCGAACCCGGCGGAAGACGCCGCCGAGCCCTGTGCCATCATCGGGTCCTCGACGGCCTGGGGGGACGACGGTCATGCCCGACACGACACGGGTACTCGACGAGTTGGGGTTCTACGTTCTGGCCGGCCAGCCGGCGTCGTCACGAGACCTCGTCGCCGAGGTGATCGACGGTGAGGCGCTCGGCCTGGGCACCGCCTTCGTCTCCGAGCGCTACAACAAGAAGGAGGCGGCCACCCTCTCGGGCGCCGCCGGGGCCGTGAGCGAGCGGATCACGATCTCCACCGCGGCCACCAATCACAACACGCGGCATCCGATGGTCACGGCCGGGTTCGCCCGCACGATGCAGAGCCTCACCGGCGGCCGCTTCGTGCTGGGCCTCGGGCGGGGCATCCCGATGATGCAGGACGCGTTCGGCATCAGCCACATCACGACCGACCAGATGGAGGACTTCGCACGCCTGATGCGCCGCCTGTTCCGGGGTGAGGTGATCATGGGCCACGACGGCCCCGCCGGGAGCTGGCCGGTACTGCACCTCGACGCGCAGCTCGACGAGCATCTCCCGATGGGGCTGGTGGCGTTCGGGACCAACACCCTCGAGCTGGCCGGGCGGTGCTTCGACGAGGTCGTGCTGCACACGTTCTTCACCGACGAGACCACCGCCCGCTGCGTCGACACGGTGAAGCGGGCGGCCGAGAAGGCCGGTCGCGATCCGGCCGCCGTGAAGGTGTGGTCGTGCTTCGCCACGGTGACCGATCTGATCCCCGAAGATCAACGGCTCATGAAACTGGTGGGGCGCCTCGGCACCTACCTCCAGGGCTACGGCGACCTGCTCGTGCGCACGAACGGGTGGGACCGCGCCGTGCTCGAGCGCTTCCTCGCCGACCCGGTGGTGTCGAGCGTCCGCGGCCTCGACATCGTCGGCTCCACCGAGCAACTCGAGCACGTCGCCACCCTCATTCCCGACGAATGGCTCGCACCGTCGGCCACCGGATCGCCGGCCGAGTGCGTCCGGGCCATCCGCAACCAGTTCGACCTCGGCTGCGACGGCGTCATCATGCACGGCGCCACCCCGACCGAGCTCGCCCCCGTCGTCGCCACCTACCGAGAGGCCGTCGGATAACTGCCACCGCCCGCACCTACTGCCGCCTCTGCGAGGTCGGCTGCGGCCTCGTCGCCGAGGTCGAGGGGAGTCGCGTCACGCGGCTGCGTCCCGACCACGACCACCCGGTGACCGCCGGTTTCGCCTGCAACAAGGGGCTCCTCGGTGCCGACATCCACAACGACCCGGCCAGGGTGGACCGCCCGCAGCGACTCCGTGACGACGGCACCCGCACCGACGTCACCTGGGACGATGCTCTCGACGACATCGCCGCCCGCCTGGGTGCCATCGTCGAAGAGCACGGCCCGTCGGCGGTGGCCATGTACCTGGGCAACCCCACGGCGTTCAACGCCACCGCGGGTCCAGCCGCAGGGCTGTTCCTGCTCCAGGTCGGCTCCGACCGGCTGTTCACCGCCGCGTCCCAGGACTGCGCCAACAAGTTCGCCATCGGTGAGCTGCTCTGGGGCTCGTCGCAGGTCCACCTGATCCCCGACCTCGACCACACCGACCACCTCCTCCTGCTCGGCACCAATCCCCGGGTGAGCAAGGGATCGTTCCTCTCGGTGCCCGATCCGGTCGCCCGGCTGGCCGCCATCGAGGCCCGCGGCGGCGTCGTGCGCTTCGTCGACCCCCGTCGCGCCGAGCCGAACGTCGGCGAGACCGTGCAGATCCGGCCCGACACCGACGTGTACCTCCTCGCGGCGATGCTCGGCGAGATCGACCGCACGGTCGGCTTCGACCTCGACGGCGCCGAACGGGTCACCGACCTCGATGCCCTGCGGGCCTTCGTCGGCCAGTTCCCGCCCGAGCGGGTGGCCGATGTCGTCGGCATCGACGCCGACCAGATCGCGACCATGGCTCGCGAGTTCGCCAGTGCGCCGACGGCCTCGGCCCATTTGTCCACCGGTGTGAACATGGGCCGCCACGGGGCCCTCGCCTACTGGCTGTTGCAGATGCTGGTGCTGCTCACCGGCAACTTCGACCGTCCGGGTGGCAACGTCGTCGCGTCCCGCGCCACCGAGCCCGTGGCCCGTTCGCGCGAGACCGGCCCGGCGGGGTTCGTCGAGTCGCAGTGGGGCTCGTACCGCCCCACGAGCGGGGGGCTGCCCGGAGCCTTGCTGGCCCCGATGCTCTGCGATCCTGAGACGCCCATCCGGGCCCTCATCTGCCTGGCCGGCAACCCGGCGCTCAGCATCGGGGGCGGCGATGGCCTGACCGACGCCCTCTCCGACCTCGAACTGCTCGTGACGCTCGACTACTACCGCAACGCCACCGGTGAGGTCGCCGACTACGTGTTGCCCATGGCCGACTGGTTCGAACGCGAGGACCTGAACACGTTCGTACAGGGCACCCAGCCCCAGCCCTACGTGCAGTGGACCGGTCCGATCGTGGCCCCGGCCGGGGAGCGGCGCACCGAGCGGGACGTCTTCGCCGCGCTCGGCGAGCGACTCGGCCACCCGCCCGTCTTCGGACCCGAGACCGACATCCTGGCCATGCTCTACGACGGCGCCCTCGACGCCCACGGGCTGTCGATGGCGGCGCTACGAGAGGCCGACGGCGGAGTGGCCGTGCTCGACCCCGCCGCGCCGGGCACGTTCCTCGACCGAATGACGCCCACCGGCACCCTCGACGGGGCGCCGGGGATGCTCGCCCCCGCACGCGAGCGGGCCATCACGGCCTTCGGCGAGCTCGCGGCCGAGTCGCCCGACCAGCTCAAACTGATCACCCGACGCACGGCGCGCACCATCAACTCGGCCATGCAGAACGTGGAACGCCTGAAGAAGGGGATCGGCGCCGACAATCCCTTGTTCCTCAGCCCGACCGACGCCGAGCGCCTCGGGATCGCCGACGGCGGCAGGATCCGGGTATCCAACGCGTACGGACGTCTGGAGGCCTCCGCCAAGGTCGACGCCACGTTGCGGCCGGGAGTGGTGGCGATGACCCACGGGTTCGGCAACGCCGCCAGCAGCGGCATGCCGGTGGCCCAGCGCTTCGCCGGGGTGAACGTGAACGCCCTCACCCCGACGGGGCCCGGCACCTTCGACCCGACGAGCACGATGTCGCAGCTCACCGGCATCCCGGTCGAGGTCGAACCGATCTGACGGCGAGGATCAATCGCCCCATCTCACCCTCCCCCGCCCCGTTCACTCCGAAGATCCGCCGCCGGTAGGGTCGCCGGCATGCAACTCGGAGACATCGACAACGCCGACGCCCTGCCCTTCGGCCGGCCCCTCGACGGCGTGCGCGTGCTCGCCCTCGAGCAGATGCAGGCGCTTCCCTACGCCACCCAACTCCTGGCCCGGCTGGGCGCCGACGTGGTGAAGATCGAGAGCCCCAAGGGCGGCGATCTGGGCCGCAGCTCCCAGCCGTCGATCACCGACCCCGACGGGCGCCCGGTAGGAGCAACTTTCCTACGCAACAACCTGGGCAAGCGGTCGATCTGTGTCGACCTCAAGGCCCCGGAAGGCCGCCAGCTCGTGCTCGACCTGGCTCCCAAGTTCGACGTGGTGGCCGAGAACTTCAAAGGCGGCGCCCTGACCCGAATGGGCCTCGGCTACGACGACGTCGCCGCCGTGCACCCGGCGGTGGTCTACGTGTCGGTGTCGGGCTTCGGCAACACGGTGGAGACCCCTTACGACGGATGGCCGGCCTACGCCGCGGTGGCCGAGGCCATGAGTGGGATCTACGACTACAAGCGCGAGCCCGGCCGCCCTCCGGTGGTGTCGCCGGTCGGCGCCCTGGGCGACATCGGCACCGCCCTGTTCGCCACCATCGGGCTGTTGGCCGCACTGCGCCACCGCGACCGGACGGGCGAAGGGCAGTACCTCGACGTGGCCATGTTCGACGCCATGGTGGCGATGACCGACCTCGTCACCAACTTCTGGTCGATGGGGCTGCGCCCCGAGCCGGGGCAGGGCCTGGCCATGATCCTCGACGGCTTCGAGGCCTCGAACGGCTGGTTCATCATCCAGGTCGGCCGCGAGCACGAGTTCGAACGGCTGGCCAACCTGGTGGGGCACCCCGAATGGTTGTCCGACCAACGAGTGGCCTCGCGTGCCGGATGGCGCGAACACATGGACGACGTGCTGCGCCCAGGGGTCACCGCCTGGGCCGCCGACAAGACCAACGTCGAGGCGTGCCGAGCGCTGGCCGACGCCGGAGTGGCTGCCGGGCCCTGTCTCACCGCGCCGCAGGTGATCGACGATCCCCACGTGGCCGCCCGCAGCATGCTCGTCGAGATCCCCCGTCCCGACGGCGGCGAGCCCGTCCTCACCCCGGGGAACCCCATCAAGCTCTCGAAGATGGCCGACGGTCCGGAGACCCGCATGCCGTGGTTGGGCGAGCACACCGACGCCGTGCTCGCCGCCGAGCTGGGCCTCGACGAGGCCACGGTGGCCGACCTGCGGACCCGCGGCGTCATCGCCTGAGACCAGAAGGCGCCGGTTTCACGGCCTGATCGGGAACCACTCGCCGTCGATGGGTACCCAGCAGTTGACCGGGGCGGGGCAGCCGTTGAACGTTCCCGTGACCGGATCCCGGGGAGTGTCGACCGAGGCCTTGGTCAGCCTCACCTGTTGCACGAAGTTCGCGGCGTAGGTCTTGTCGGGACCCAGAGTGCCCTGGCCGTTCGAGCCGCCGGCGAGCGGGATGTCGCCGAGCGCCAACGCCGCGTCGTACACGGAGGTGCGGGTGGGGTTGACCCCGCTCCCGTCGAGGGCACCCTTGAGGATCTGGGCCGTGTTGCACGAGAACACGTCGTAGTCCGAGCTCAGCTTCGTGCCATCGGCCAGCTCGAGCACCTGTCCCGCGGGCACGCCCGGCGACGACGGCGACGGGTACTGGCCGGCGTAGGTCTGCTCGAACTGGGTCCGACATTCGGCCTCGAACTCGGAGTCGGGCTTGATCTCGCCGTCGGCCGTGACCTGGTTGTCGTAGAGCGCGACGCAGGTCGCCCCGACGGCGGCGGCGGGGGTCCGACTGGCCCCGAACGGGGTGCAGTTGCCCGAGATCACGTCGAGCACCGTCACCGCCAACCCCTGGGCGTTGTCGTAGAACCCGGCCTGGTTGCTGAACGGCAGCAGCATCATGACGTGGCCGACCCCACCCGCTCGGAAGGTCCCGGCGGCGGCGCCCGATTCCTGGTTGATCGCTCCGGGATCACCCTGAAGGGTGTTGACCTCGACGACCTGGGTCTCGTACCCGGCATCACGGAGGACCCGCTCGGATTCGGCCCCGGCCGCCTTCTGCTCGGGCCCGTTGCCGGCGAGGATGCCGACCTTGGTGCCCGTGGCGATCACCCCCTCGGCCACCGCCGTCTGCGTTCCGGCCCGCGCCATGGCCTCCGACGGAGGGGCGACGGTGACGACCAGTCCGGTGTCGTGCTCGGCCTGTCCGACGAACTCGCCGAAGATGGTCAGCATCCCGGCGCCGGTGAGGCAGCGCACCGTCGGCGTGGTCAACCCGGTGGAGGCGACGACGAGCAGCAGTTCCTCGTCGACGGTGGCCTTGGCGCACATCGCCTCCTGCGTCGCCGGCTTGGTCGGGTCGTAGTTCAACGCGACGACCTCGATCTGGCGCCCGTTGATGCCGCCGGCGGCGTTCCATGTCTCGACGCGACTGTTGAGCCGGGCGAACAGCGCGGCGTTGGTGAGGGTGGCGGGAAGGGAGATCCCGGCGGCCCGGAGCCCGTCGAGGTCGGGGATGGCGAGACCGATGGTGATGGTGTCGACGGTGACCCCCGTGTCCGACGCCGAGTTGTGACTGACGTCACCACCTTTAGTGCACCCTGAGTGCGGAAACCGGTGACCGTCTTCGCCCCCGTGTCGACCCGAGGAGCGGGCCCCGGATGCGCTTCCGTCGCGCCCTACTGGCCCTCGATGGCGAACCACTTGTCCGAGGTCGGCACCCAGCAGTTCACCGGTGCCGGGCAGCCGTTGTAGGTGCCCTGGGCGTTCTTCGGCGTGTCGACGGTCGCCGCCGTGAGCTTGAGCGGGTGCACGAAGTCGGCCAGGTAGGTCTTGTCCGGCGTGTAGGTGCCCTTCCCGTCGGACGCGTTGGCGATCGGCATCTCCCCGAGCGCGAGGGCCGCCCGGTAGGCGGACTCCCGGGTGGGGTTGGTCCCTGCCCCTCTCAACGACTGCTCCATGACATTGGTCATCGTGCAGTCCATCCAGGCGTAGTCCGAGCTGAGCTGGGTACCGTCGGGGAGGGTGATCACCTGGCCCGAGGGCACGCCCGGTGACGACTTGGTCGGGAACTCCGAGGCGAAGACCTTGTCGAAGTGGGCCCGGCACTCCGCCTCGAACTCGGTATCCGGCCGTGGACCGCCTTGGGCGGTGTTGGAGTTGTCCCAGGCGGCGATGCACGTGGTCCCCATGGCCGCCGGCGGCGTGCGGCTGGCGCCGAAGGGCGTGCAGTTCGACGGGGAGATGTCGATGACCGTCACTGCGAACTGGGTGCCGGCGGCGTCGTAGAAGCCGGCCTGGTTGGTGAAGTTCAACAGCATGAGCACGTTCTTCACGCCGGCGGCGCGAAACGTGCCCACCGCGGCGGCAGATTCCTGGTTGATGGCCCCCACGTCGCCCTGGATCGTGTTGAGTTCGACGAGCTGCACGCGGTACCCGGCACGCTCGAGGATCTCCTTGGTGGACCGGCCGCCGGCGGTGTCGGCGGGCCCGTTGCCGGTGAGCACGCCCACGGTCTCTCCCGCCGGGATCGTTCCGGTCTCCACGACCGCGTCGGTGCCGGCACGTGCGCCGATCTCCACGGGGGGGCGACGGTCAACAACAGCCCGGTGTCGTGAGAGGCCTGGGCGGCGAAGTCACCGAAGTAGGTGAGCATCCCGGCGTCGAGCAGGCAATCGACGGTGCGGTTGTTGAGCCCGATGGGAACGATCACGGCGAAGAGCTCGTTGTCCACCGTCGCGTCAGCGCAGAACTGGTCCTGGGTGGCCGGCTTGGTGGGGTCCCAGGTCAGCACCACCGGCTCGACCATGCGGCCGTTGATGCCCCCCGCTGCGTTCCACTCGTCGATGTAGGACGTGACCCGCATCGACATGTTGCGCGTCGTCAGGGCCGCGGGCAGAGAGATGCCGGCGGCGCGGAGGCCATCGAGGTCGCTGACCCCGAGGCCGATCTTGATCGTGTCAGCCGTGACCCCAATGGCGGAAGCCGTGCGTTCCTCGGCCACCGTGGTCGTCGTCGACCCGCCGTCATCACTGCTGCAAGCTGCGAGCACCAACACGATCACCACGGCCAGCGCAAGTGCCGCACGTCCAGGGCTTCCTGGTCGAGCACGAGCCGATCGCGCAGGAGCCCCGGCACGCGGCCGGGGCTCCCACTCGGTTCGGATCGAGAGTTACTGGCTCTTGATGGCGAACCACTCGTCAGTGCTCGGTACCCAGCAGTTCACGGGTGCTGGGCAGCCGTTGTAAGTGCCGTTGGCCGACTTGGGCGTATCCTTGTTGGCGGCGGTCAGCTTCACCGAGTGCACGAAGTTGGCGGCGTAGTTCTTGCCCTCCGCCAGCCTTCCCTTGCCGTCCGAGGCGAGAGCGATCGGCACGTCCCCGAGCCCGAGGGCCGCCTGGTAGGCCGAGTCACGAGTCGGGTTCACCCCGGCGCCGGTGAGGGAGCCCTCCATGATGTTGGCCAACGTGCAGACGAAGGCGTCGTAGTCGGAACTGATCTTGGTGCCGTCGGCCAGATCGATGACCTGACCCGAGGGAACGCCCGGCGACGACTTGGTCGGGAACTCGGCCGCGAAGACCGTGTCGAAGTGAGCACGGCACCCCTTCTCGAACTCGGTCTCGGGTCGCACGGATCCGGCGGCGGTGTTGGAGTTGTCCCACGTGGAGATGCAGGTCGCCCCGATGGCCCCGGCGGCGGCGCGGCTCGCCCCGAAGGGCGTGCAGTTGGCCGAGGCCGTGTCGAGCACGGTGATGGCGAACGAGGTGCCGGCCGCGTCGTAGAAGCCGGCCTGGTTGGTGAACGGCAGCGTGATCATGACGTTGGTGACCCCGGCGGCCTTGAAGGTGCCGACGGCGGCGGCGGTCTCCTGGTTGATGGCCCCCACGTCACCCTGGAGGGTGTTGACCTGGACGGCTTCGGTCTTGTAGCCGGCGCCCTCGAAGACCTGCTTGGCGGCGGCCGACGCGGCCACCTGATCGGGTCCGTTGCCAGCCAGGATGCCGACCACATCGCCCGTCTTGACGATCTTCGACTCGACGGCGGCCTCGGCTCCGGCGCCGGCCCCGATCTCGACCGGCGGCGGGATGGTGATCAGCAACTTGGTGTCGTGCGAAGCCTGCGCCGCGAACTCACCGAAGTAGGTGAGCATCCCGGCGTCGAGCAGGCAGTCGATCGTCTTGTTGTTGAGGCCGCTCGAGATCGTGACGGCGAAGAGCTCGTTGTCGACCGTGGCATCGGCGCAGAACTGGTCCTGGGTGGCGGGCTTGGTGGGGTCCCACGTGAGCACCACCGGCTCGACCATGCGGCCGTTGATGCCCCCCGCTGCGTTCCACTTGTCGAAGTACGAGGTCATGCGCGTCGACAGGTTGGCGGTGGTCAGCGCGGCGGGCAACGAGATGCCGGCGGCGCGCAGGCCGTCGAGGTCGGCGACACCGACACCGATCTTGATCGTGTCGGCGGTGACCCCGGTCTCGGAGGCCGTCCGCTCTGCCGCCTGGGTGGTGGCGCTGCTCCCACCCCCACCGTCACCACTACTGCACGCGGCGGCGATGAGCCCGCAGGCCATGAGCAGGGCGATGAGCGCCCGCGACCGGTGGCTGTTCCCCATGATGTTGCTCCCCCTCGTTGGAGTGCCGTTCGTCGATGTGACGCGCGACGTGAACTCGGTCACCTACTCTACCCACCAGCCGCAGTCGATGTCGTGAGAAGGGTCACATCGGTTCACGCAAACAGTGAGTCGGCTCAAGGAAATGCCTCAGCAGCGTCGCGCTGCGGGGAGCGATCAGGGAAGGGGCCTGGGGGCCGTGGGGGATTCCGAAACAGACACGACCGGCGAGAGCACGGACCTCTCGTCGCTGACCTCGGTCATCTTCGACGAGGAGGAAGCCCGTCGCGCCGCCGACCACGACATCGCCGTCCTGCCCGACGAACAGCTCCCGGGGGTGGGGTCCGAGGCTCTCACCCTTCGCGAAGGGGTCGGTCGCGCCGGGTTCGGTCTGGTCACCCTCCTTCTGCTGCTCAACCTGATCGAGGAGTTCGACCGGGTCGCCCTCCAGACGCTGGGCCCGGACATCCAGGACTCGCTGAACATCTCCGACACCGTCCTCATCGGGCTCCAGAGCCTCGGCGGCGTGGCGCTGGTGCTGTCCACGCTCTGGTTCGCCTGGCTGGCCGACCGCTACAGCCGCACCAAGGTCCTGGCCGCGGCGACCGGCCTGTGGGGCGTGTTCGCCGTGCTCACCGGCGCGGTGGCGAACTCCTTCCAGATGGGCCTGGCCCGCGTCGGTTCCGGGCTGGGTGGCGCCGCCCGCATCCCCATCTCGCCATCGCTGGTCGCCGACAAGTACCCGATCGGCGTTCGTGCCCGGGTGTTCGCGGCCGAAGCGTGGGGTCGCCCGGCGGGACAGGTCATCGGCCCGTTCCTCGCGGGCACGGTGGTGCTCATCGCCGGCAACCAGGCCGGCGACTGGCGCTGGGCCTTCTGGGTGCTGGCGCTGCCTGCCGTCGTGCTCGTCTTCCTGCTGCTGCGCCAACCCGAGCCCGAACGGGGGCGCAACGAGCGCGAGGCGGTGTTCGGATCCGACACCGAACAGGTCGTGGCCGACGGTCCCGTGCGCTTGTCGGCCGCCTTTCAGCGCCTCAAGAAGGTCCGGACCTTCTACTTCCTCGTCACCGGCATCGGCGTGCTCGGCTTCGCCCTCATCGCCGTGCCCAGCGCCTTCAACCTGCTGCTCGACGACGCCTACGGCTACGGCGCCTTCACCCGCGGCTGGATCGGCTCGATCACCTGGGCCGGAGCCCTGATCGCCATCCCCCTCGCCGGTCGTTACGGCGACAAGCTCTTCCGCAAGAACCCGCGCTCGGCGCTGACCGCCATGGGTATCGCCATCGTCTGCTACGGCGCGTCGGTCACCATCGGTCTCCGGTTCGACCAACCCGCCATCCTGATCGCCTTCTTCACCATCGCCAACGCCTTCCAGGGCGCAGCGTTCACCCAGGTCGGACCCGTCGTCTCGGCCATCATCCCGTACCAGATGCGGGCCCAGGCCTTCGCCATGATCGGGGTCTACATCTTCTTGATGGGCGGGTTCTTCGGCGGCCTCATCGCCGGCGGCCTGTCCGACGCCTTCGGCGAGCGCACCGCCCTGACCGTGGTGGTGCCACCGGCGGCGCTGCTCGGTGGGCTGCTCGTCGTCTACGGCTCGCGCTACATGAAACGCGACATCTCCCTCATGGTCGACGAGCTGCGGGAGATGCAGATCGAGCAGCAGCGCATGGCCGAGGACCCCGACAACATCCCGGTGCTCCAGGTCCGCAACCTCGACGCCAGCTATGGCAACCTGCAGGTGCTGTTCGACGTGAGCTTCGAGGTGAAGCGGGGCGAGACACTGGCGCTGCTCGGCACCAACGGGGCCGGCAAGTCCACACTCCTGCGCTCGGTGAGTGGCCTGCTCATGCCCGACCGCGGCGTCGTGCGCATGAGCGGGCGCACCATCACTCTCGTCGACCCGCAGTACCGCGTCGGCATGGGGATGGTGCAGATCCCGGGCGGGGAGGCACTGTTCACGTCGATGACGGTGCAGGAGAACCTGGACGTCTGGAGCTGGCAGATCCGCGACCACGCCGACCGGCCACCGGCCATGGACCGGGTGTTCGACACCTTCCCCGAGCTGAGCAACCGCCTCGGCGACCGGGCGGGCTCGTTGTCGGGTGGGCAGCAGCAGATGCTGGCCCTCGGCAAGGCCCTCATGCTCGATCCCGAGTTGTTGCTGATCGACGAGCTCTCCCTCGGCCTGGCCCCGGTGGTGGTGCAGGAACTGCTCGTGGTGGTGGAACGGCTGAAGACCCAGGGTCTCACGATGGTGATCGTCGAGCAGTCGGTGAACGTGGCCCTCTCCGTGGCCGATCGGGCCGTGTTCATGGAACGCGGGCGGGTGCGGTTCGAGGGCCCGGCCCAGGAACTGCTCGAGCGGGGCGACCTGCTCCGAGCGGTGTTCCTGTCCGGAGAGGGGGCCTGACGTGATCCTCGGTCTCACCCTCAGCGCCGACATCATCTTCGACGGCATCCTCCAGGGTCTCGTCTACGCGCTCGTGGCCTTCGGGCTCGTACTCATCTACCGCGCTACCGGCGTCATCAACTTCGCCCAGGGCCAGATCGGCGCCTTCGGTGGGTACGCCATGGCCCTGCTCTACGTCCGTTACGACGTGCCCTTCGGCCTGTCCGTGCCCCTGGCGCTGGCGTCGGGCGTGCTCCTCGGCGTCGCCGCCGAGCTCATCTTGCGCCGGCTGTTCACCCAACCCCGGCTGCTGCTGTTCGTGGCCACGTTGGGCATCACCCAGCTCATCCAACTCCTCCAGTTGCGCCTGCCCATCCCCGAGGAGCAGGCGTCCTCCGTCGGCTACCCCGTTCTCCTGAGTGGCTCGTGGGAGGTTGCCGGCATCACGATCTCGGGGCCCCAGCTCACCGTGCTCGTCGCCGTGCCCGCCCTGATGGTCTTCCTGGGCTGGCTGCTCACCAAGAGCCACTTCGGCAAGCAGGTGCGGGCCACGGCCGACAACGCCCCGTCGGCGGCGCTGGCCGGCATCAGCATCCGGGCCGTGTCCACCAAGGTGTGGGCGCTGGCCGGCCTGCTGGCGGCGTTCAGCGCCCTGCTCATCGCTCCCCTCCAGGGCGGCAACATCGGCGTCGTCCAGACCGCCCTCGGCCCGAAGCTGCTCCTGCTGTCGCTCACGGCGGCCATGTTCGGGCGCATGCGGTCCTTCGGCCTCACGGTGGTCGGGGGCATCGTCGTCGGTGTCGTTGATGCCCTGTTCGTGACCTGGGCCCAGGCCGGTGAGGTGCCCACGGGTTCGAACGTGGCCGCCATCTTCGTGCTGCTGCTGGTACTCATGCTGCTCGCCGGGCGCTCGGCCGGGGTGGGCAGCGACGACTGGTCGCTCACCCCGAAGCTGCGTTCGGCCAGTGAGGAGCTGCGGGCCCACCCGCTCTACAAGGCGTCGACGCTCGTGGGCATCGGGGTACTGGTCGTCGGGGCCCTGCTCATCCCGATGATGCTCGACAAGCCCACCGACTTCCTCCGGTTCGCCGTCATCCCCATCTACCTCATCGTGGCCCTCTCGGCCACGGTGCTCACCGGTTGGGGGGGTCAGCTCTCCCTCGGCCAGTTCGGCTTCGCGGCGATCGGCGGGTACGCCACCGTCTACTTCTCCCAGGACCTGCCCTACCTGGCCTCGTTGGCCCTCGGCGCCGTGGTGGGTGTGCTCGTGGCCCTGATCATCGGGATCCCGGCCCTGCGCATCAAGGGGCTGTTCCTCGCCGTGATCACCCTCGGCTTCGCCCTGGCCGTGCGCAACTTCGTCATTCTCAACGAGACCCTCGCCCCGGAAGGCGGCGGGGGCGCCCAACTCAACGTCAACCGCCGCACCGGGTTCCAACTGCTGTTCTGGGAGGTGAAGGGCAACAACTTCGAGGGCGTGTACTACTTCTCCCTGCTGATGGCTCTGCTGGCGCTGGTGCTGGTGTGGCGGATCCGCAAGACCGGAGTGGGCCGCTCGATCATCGCCGTACGCGACAACGAGGCCACGGCGTCGGCCTACACCGTCGCCGCTACCAAGACCAAGATCCTCGCCTTCGCCGTCTCCGGCGGCCTTGCCGCCCTCGCCGGTGGGCTGTTGCCCCTCGCCGCGTCGAACGGGCAGTTCATGCTCAACCCCCTCACTTTCGACATCGAGGAATCGCTGCGCATCATCTCCATCGCCGTCGTCGGGGGCATCTCCTCGATCACCGGCGCCGTGCTCGGCACCCTGCTCATCGTCGCCGTGCCCATCATCTTCGACGGTACCGATCAGGTACGCCTGCTCACCAGCAGCATCGGCATGCTGATCGTGCTGCTCTACTTCCCGGGCGGGCTCATCTCGATCGTCCACAGCGGCCGCGACCTGCTGATCGGCTACATCACCAAGCGCACGGGTTGGACTCCCCCCGCCAAGACCCAGAAGGCCGGGATCGGGCACCTGTCGAGCCTCGCCACCGAGCGCGAGATCACCACCGATCCGCTGGTCACCGAATCGGTGGTGGTGCAGTTCGGCGGCCGACGGGCCGTCGACGACGTGTCGATCGTGGTGCACCCCGGCGAAATCGTGGGGCTCATCGGCACCAACGGCGCCGGCAAGTCGACCCTGATGAACGCCATCTCCGGGTTCGTGCCGTCGACCGGTTCGATCACGATCGCCGGTAAGGAGGTGGGCGACATGGCCTCGTACCGCCGGGCCCGCCTCGGCATCGGCCGGGCCTTCCAGAACGCCCGCCTGTTCGGATCGCTCACCGTCCGCGAGACCCTGATGGTGGCCCTCGAAGCCCGCCAGCACAGCCTGGTGGTGCCCTCGATGCTGTTCCTGCCGCCCTCCCCTCGGGCCGAGAAGCGCAAGCGTCGCGAGGCCGACGAGATCATCGGCCACCTCGGCCTCGGCCGCTACGCCGACTCGTTGCTCGCCGAACTGTCCACCGGGACCCGGCGCATCGTCGAGCTGGGGGCACTGCTCGCCCTCGACTGCCAGCTGATGCTGCTCGACGAACCCACCGCCGGTGTAGCCCAACGCGAGACCGAAGCGTTCGGCCCGCTCATCCGCACGATTCGCAAGGAGCTGGGCGCGTCGATCCTGGTGATCGAGCACGACATGCCGATGGTGATGTCGATCTCCGACCGCATCTACTGCCTCGAGGCCGGCCAGGTGATCGCCGAGGGCACGCCCACCGAGGTGCGCAACAACCCGCGGGTGATCGCCTCGTACCTCGGTACCGACGAGCGGGCCATCGCCCGGTCCGACAGCACCGCCGAGCCCGCGCCCACCCGCCTCGGCCCCTGAGCCGGGGCTGCGCCTGGGGTCAGGCCTCGGCGTCGGGGTCGGACCGGCGGTGCAGAGCCGACAGCACCGCCTTGAACGACGCCGTGATGATGTTGGGGTCGGTGCCCACGCCCCAGCGCAGGGTGCCGTCGGCACCGGTGGTCTCGACGTAGGCCACGGCCACCGCATCGGCGCCCACGCCGAGGGAGTGCTCGGTGTAGTCGACGACGTCGAGGTCCTGGTCGGTGGCCGCCCGCAGCGCCTGCACGAACGCCGAGATGGGCCCGTTGCCGGTGCCGCTCACGGTGACAGCAACGTCGTCGGCCACGAGGTGCGCGGTGACCGTGGTGACGCCCTCGGAATCGGTCATGAGCTCGTGGCTGCGCAGACTCACCAGCGGTGAGTCGGGCAGGTACGCACCGGAGAACGCATCCCACATGGCGCCGGGGGCGATCTCGGTGCCCGTGTCCTCGACGATGCCCTGAATGGTTCGGGAGAACTCGATCTGAAGCCGTCGCGGCAGCGAGAAGCCGTGCTCGGTCTCCATGATGTAGGCCACGCCGCCCTTGCCGGACTGGCTGTTGACCCGGATGACGGCCTCGTAGGTGCGCCCCACGTGGGCCGGGTCGATGGGCAGGTACGGCACCTCCCACCGCTCGTAGTCGCGTCCCCGGCCGGCGGCCTCGGACTCGGCGTAGAGGGCGGCGAAGCCCTTCTTGATGGCGTCCTGGTGCGAGCCCGAGAAGGCGGTGTACACGAGGTCGCCGGCGTAGGGGTGGCGCTCGTGAACCGGCAAACGGTTGCAGTGCTCGGCCACCCGGCGCAGGGCGTCGATGTCGGAGATGTCGAGGCGGGGGTCGATGCCCTCGGTGAACAGGTTCATGGCCAAGGTGACGAGGTCGACGTTGCCCGTGCGCTCACCATTGCCGAACAGGCAGCCCTCCACCCGGTCGGCGCCGGCCAGCACCCCCAGTTCGGCCGCCGCCACCGCGCAGCCGCGATCGTTGTGGGGATGCAGCGACAGCACCACCGACTCGCGGTTGCGCACCGTGCGCAGGAACCACTCGATGGTGTCGGCGTACACGTTGGGCGAGTACATCTCGACCGTGGCCGGCAGGTTCATGATGAGGGGGCGGTCGGGGGTGGGTTCGATGACCTCGGCCACGGCATCACAGATCTCCACGGCGTACTCGATCTCGGTGCCGGTGTAGCTCTCGGGCGAGTACTCGAAGCGCACGTCGGTGCCCGTCAGCGTCTCCGACAACTTGCGGCACAGGCGGGCGGCATTGACGGCGATGTCGGTGATGCCCTCACGGTCGAGGCCGAACACCACTCGGCGTTGCAGAATCGACGTGGAGTTGTAGAAGTGCACGATGGCGTGATGCGAACCCTGCAGCGACTCGAGGGTGCGGGCGATCAGGTCGTCGCGGCACTGGGTGAGCACCTGGATGGTGACGTCGTCGGGCACCAGGTCCTCTTCGACGAGCTGGCGCACGAAGTCGAAGTCGGTCTGGCTGGCGGCCGGGAAGCCGACCTCGATCTCCTTGAAGCCCATGTTGACGAGCGTGTCGAACATTCGCCGCTTGCGGGTGGGGTCCATGGGGTCGACGAGGGCCTGGTTGCCGTCGCGCAGATCGACCGCGCACCACGTGGGCGCGGCGGTGAGCTTGCGGTCGGGCCACGTGCGGTCGGGCAGTTCGAGCGGATCGAACCGCCGATACTTCTCGAACGGCATGCGGCGGGGGTTCACGGGTTCCGGGGGCATCGGGGGTTCCTTGGGTGGGACTGGAGTTGCCTGGGCCTGCTGAGAAGTGTGCCGGGTGGAGCGGCGAGAACGCGGGGCGGCGGCGAAACGGGCGGTGAAAAACGCAAGAAGCTCCCGGCCCGAGGGCGCAGGAGCTTCGGCGAGTGCCGTATGTGGCACTCGCCTACACGAGAAGGAGGAGACTGGTCGAGGCGGACATCGCCTTTCACCATGACGGTTGTCGGGGCTCGTGTCAAGGCAATCGGCTAGAACCTGAGCCATGAGCGATGCCGTCCACCCTGCCCGTCACGCCATCGAACAGCACGCCGCTCGCTGGAACGCCCAGGACCGCGCCACCTGGCTCGAGCTGTTCGCCGACGAGATCGTGTTCGAGGACCCGGTGGGCAAGGCCCCCAAACCGGGCCGGGCCGCGGCCGAGGGCTCGTGGGACAACTCCTTCACGGAAGGCCGGGTGTGGACGCTGCACCCCGGCCGCATCGTGACCGGGGGCGACGAGGCGGTGGTGCTGATGCGCAACGAAGGCCAGGTGAACGGTGAGCGCGCGGTGGTGGAGAGCATCGAGGTGTGGAAGGTACGCGCCGACGCCAAGGTGGTATCGGTGCGGGCCTTCTTCGAGCAGCCCACCGACGTGGAGCTGAACCCCTACTTCGTACCCGACTGAGCCCACGGCCCGAAGGCCGGCGGGGCGCAGCCAGTACCGGCTCAGATGAACGAGGAGTCGGCGTCGAGGCCGAGCTCGGGGAAGGCGCCGGTCACGATGGGCTGCATGTTGCCGTAGCCGATCCCGCCGCCCACCGGGTCGGTGACGCGCACCACCGTGTCGCGGATCTGGTGGAGCCGTCGGGCGTTGTCGGCGGTGGAGCAGTCGTCGATGCGCTCGCCCTCGACCACCAGTTCGCCCCGCCATTCGCCGTGGTGGTGGCCATTGAAGCCGAAGTACAGGCCGGCGCCGAGGTGGAAGCCGGTGTCGGAGACCACCTCGACCGCGAGGGCTCGGGTGGTGCCGTCGGCGAGGGTGGCGTGCAGGGTGCCGCCGCGCAGGCGGCGATTGACCGGGTCGTAGGTGAAGTCGGGTTCGAGGTCGACGATGCGTTCGGTGCGGCCGTCGGGGTGCTCGACCATGGCCATGGTGGTCTTCTGCTCGAAGCCGGGGAACGCCATCTTCGATACGTTCAGGAACAAGCCGTACACGCTGGCGTCGGGGCGCTCCATGAGGATCGGGCTCCAGACGAACTGGAAGGTGCCGCCCTCGAGGCCTCGCGACGGCTCCAGGTCGTTCGCCGGTTCACCGACGTCGTAGCGCACCCCCCACGAATGATCGCGGGTCGACACCCAGCTCTCCGGGGTGATCTCGGTGCGCTCCCCGTCGATCTCGACCCAGCCGGAGGCGGTGCCGATCTGGTGGTAGCGGACCAGATCGGCCGATACCCGGTAGCCCTGCCGGTTGTGCGTGCGGTCCTCGAGGGTGGCCGGCAGCGACGCCGTGAACAACCAGTCGAAGGCGATGGGCTGGGTGTCGTTCGGCTCCAGCAGGAAGCGGATCTGGCGCAGCGGCTCGGCGATCTCGTACCGCAACGGGCCGGCCCCGACGAGACCGAGGTCGTCGGAGAGGCGCCGACTGGCCCGCACCGTGATCTGCTCGACGCCCCGGGAGACGCCGCCGTAGCCGTCGGTGACGTTGCGGTTGGTGTACTTGCCGAACCCGAAGCCGAGCTGGAGGCTGCCGTCACGTGCGGCGGCCATGGCACAGACCTTCTCGGTCCAGGCCGGGTCGCTGGTGCCGACCGCGGCGAAGGTGTCGACGATCTGATGGCTGAACCACTCGTCGGCCGCGGTGAGCGGCCCGATCGGGTTGGTCATGGTCTCCCCCTCGGTGCCGGGCCCGGTGAGTCAACCACACCGAGCCGAGGCCCACCGACGGCGCCGGCCTGTACGGTGCGCGGGTGCCCACCACCTCCACCGAACTGCTCGACACCATGTCCCCCGAGGACGCGGGCCACCGACGATCGCGCCTGGGCCTGGCCGCCTTGATGATCGGGGCGGGCGTACTGCACTTCGTGGCCCCGAAGCAGTTCGACACCATCATCCCCAGCGTGCTCGGCCGCCCCCGGTTCTGGACGTTGTCGAGTGGTGTCGTCGAGATCGCCTGCGGCGCCTTGTTGCTGAACCGGCAAACCGAACGGGTGGGCGGCATGGCGGCGGCGGCCACGATCGTGGCCGTCTACCCCGCCAACATCAAGGCCGCTCTCGACCTCGGCGCCCCCACCAACCCGCCTGCGATCTTCACCTGGCTGCGCCTGCCGATGCAGTTCCCCTTGGTCCGGTGGGCCTGGCGCCACGCCCGGGTGTGAACTGCCGGCGGCGAGCAGCGGTCAGAACAGCCAGCGGCTGAGCGAGTCGATCACGCCGGCCGGCTTGGTGCCGCCCTCGATCTCGATGGTGACGCGCACGAGGGTCTGGATGCCGCCGTTGACGTCGGTGACCTCGACCAGTTCGGCGCCACCGCGGATGCGGTCGCCGACCTTGACCGGTGAGATGAAGCGCACCTTGTCGGCCCCATAGTTCACCCCGGCCGAGAAGCCCCGGGTCTCGATGATCTGAGGCAGGAAGAGGTTCGACAACGACAGGGTGAGGTAGCCGTGGGCGATCGGCCCGCCGAAGGGCCCATCGGCCGCCCGATCGGGGTCGACGTGGATCCACTGGTGGTCACCGGTGGCGTCGGCGAACAGGTTCACCCGCTCCTGGTCGATGGTGAGCCAATCGCTGTAGCCGAGGTGGGTGCCCACCGCGGCCTTCACCGCGTCGGGGCCGTCGAGCACGGTCTGGGCGGCAGGGGTGTCGCTCATCAGGATGTCTCCGGGGTTCAGATGCCGCGGGTTCAGATGCCGCGGGTTCAGATGCCGCGGGTTCAGATGCCGCGGGTTCAGACGCGGTCGGCGCCGGTGCGGGTGATGACGGGCGAGCCGGCCAGGCGGTCGAGCACCTCTCCGGCCTGGGTGATGATGCGCTGCACCAACTCCTCGGCGCTGGGCAGGTCGTCGATGACGCCGACCACCTGACCGGTGGGCAGGATGCCGGCGCCGAGCTCGCCGTCGACCAACGTGGCCTTGGTGAGCATCGGGGTGTTGCCGGCCATGATGACCTCGGCCCACGACAGGTCCATGCGCTTCTTCATGTCGAGCCCTTCACGGGCCATGTGCCACCACGACAGGTCGGTGTACTTGCGGAACTTGGCGGCGTTGAGCACGGCCTTGGGCACCGCGGTGATCGGCGAGGCCGAGTCCATCTCTTCCACCAGGTCGGTGCGGATCACCCGGTGCGGCGCCCCGTCGATCTTGGTGGTGACGACGGTGCCGGTGAGGGGCGTGCCCAGGTAGGCCTGCTTGACCGCGAGGGGCACCGGCGAATCGGAGGTGAGCAGGAAGCGGGTGCCCATGGCCACGCCACTGGCGCCGTAGGCCAGGGCGGACACGAGGCCCCGGCCGTCGAAGTAGCCGCCGGCGGCCACCACCGGCACCCGGCCGCCGACCACGTCGACGACCTCGGGCAGCAGCAGCGAGGTGGGCACGGCGCCGGTGTGGCCGCCGCCCTCGCCACCCTGCACGAGCACGGCGTCGACACCCCACTCCATGACCTTCTCGGCGTGGCGCTTGGCCCCGATCGTCGGCATCACCTTCACCCCGTGATCGTGGAGGTGGTCGATGAGCTCCTTCTTCGGCGCCTGGGCAAAGGAGGCCACCGGGATGCCCTCACGGATGATCAGGTCGAGGCGGGCCCGGATGTCGTCGGCATCGGCACGGAAGTTGACCCCGAACGGTGCGTCGGTGCCCTTCTTGACCGCGGCGATGGCTCGCACGAGCTCGTCGTAGGTCATGGTGGCCGAAGCGATGATGCCGAAGGCCCCGGCGTTGGAGGTGGCCGACACCAGGCTGGGCCCGGCCACCCAGCCCATGCCCGTCTGCACGATCGGGTACCTCGACCCGAGGACGTCGAGCAGCGGGGTGTGCAGGGCGGGATGCATCAGCTGGGGAGTTCCTTCTCGCGGTAGCCCTTCGGGTCGAGGACCTCACGGAGGATCCGGAGCTCTTCGACGGTCGGAAGGCGGGTGGTGGGCACGTCGCCGTCGACCACGAGAGCGAAGCCGGTGGCGGCCCCCACGTCGTCGACGGAGACCCCAGGATGCACCGACGCCAGCCGCATGCGGTGGTCGGGCGACGCGAAGTCGAGCACGGCGAGGTTGGTGACGACCCGGCGGATGTCGTGGTGGGCCTTCACCCAGTCGCCCAGCTCGGCGGCCCGGTCGTAGCCGACCCCCGACACGGTGTCGACCTTCTCCACGAACACCCGGTCGCTGTGCTTGGGCACGAAATAGGTGGTGGCGTGGTTGATGGTGTTGCCCGGACCACCGCGCACGCCGAGGAGCTGGGCCTTGGGCTTGGCCCACGGGCCGATGTTGGCGATGTTCTGGTTGCCGAAGGCGTCGATCTGGCTGGCGCCCATGATGACGTGGCGACGGCCGCCCCAAAGGGTGTCGAAGACGCTGCGGAACGGCACCCACCCCTCGATGTCCTTGTCGGTGCTGCCGATGGCCAGGTCGTTGGCCACGAAGAAGGCCTCACCGTCACTGATGAGCAGGTCGGGCTCGGTGGTGGCGCGGGCCAGGCGGGCGCCGAGCATGGGGATGGTGCCCATGCCGGAGGCGAAGATCTCGCCGTCACCGGCGAAGGCGTCGGCCAGGGCCACCACGCAGATCTCGGCGAGGGTGGCGGTTGCTGCCCCCGGAGTGGCGCCGGTCGTGGTGCCGGGAGTGGCGTCGGTCATCGGTTCTGCACCGCCTGCTGGTAGTCGGCTTCGGATCCGGAGAGGTAGGTGGCCACGAACGCCGCCCAGGTGTCGGGATCGGCGGCGGCTTTGGCGTACTCCTTCTGAAACGCCTCGTCGCGCTCGTAGTCGGGCTGGCAGTTGGTGAAGTGAGCGCCGTTGGGCGCCTCGATCACCCCGTCGACCATCGACCGGTTCACCTTCATGGTGTGAAAGCTGGCGTTTTCCAACAGCTCGGAGGTGGGCACGATCTTCTCGACCGACACGAACCGGCGCGGCGGCGCGGCCGCGGCGAGGAACAGGTCGTCGAAGTACAGATCGGGGCCGAGGAACTGGGCGTTGCCGCGCTCGTCGGCCCGGTTGAGGTGCACGAAGGCCGCGTCGAGGGTGAGCGCAGGCACGGCCAGCAGCTCTTCGCCGTCGGCGTAAGGGCTGGTGACGGTGCGCAGGTCGGGTGAGTTCTTCACCACGTCGGAGCCGAGCCCGGCCCGGGTGGGCAGGAAGGGCAGGCGCAGCGAGGCCGCATAGAGGCCCCACTGGAGCATGCCTTCGTCGTACTCGACGACCTCGGCGATGGTGCCGTTCTGGCGGGCGGCCCGGAAGTGCGGCTCGAGGGCGATCGAGTCGAGCGACACGAACCCGTAGACCAGCTTGCGCACCTTGCCGGCGGCGCAGAGCAACCCGACGTCGGCGCCGCCGTAACTGACGACGGTGAGGTCGGTGAGATCGGTGCGCAGGATGGCCCGCACGACCGACATGGGCTTGCGGCGGCTGCCCCAACCCCCGATGCCGACCGTCATGCCGTCGGCCAGGGTGGCCACCGCCTCGTCCTCGGTCAGGCGCTTGCTCCTCGGTGACACGTCGCTCACTCGGTTCCCTTCTCGGTTGGGGTGGCGCCGCTCGAACCGGCGGTCTTGCCATCGGCCACGAAATCGTCCCGCAGGTCGTCGGCCACGCCCGACAGGTTCAGCTCGAAGGTGAACCCCTGCTCGAAGCGGTAGCTGCGCTTCACGTCCCAGAGGTCGATGCCGTTGAGGCTCTCCTTGGCGGCGCGGATCACCGTGGGCGACTTCGAGGCGATGGCCCCGGCCACCTCGCGGGCCGCTTCGACGAGCTGTTCACGCGGGACGACACGCGACACCGACCCCCATGCGTGCAGCTGGGCTGCGGTGGCGTGGGCCGACGTGTAGACCATCTCGCGCATCTTGTGCTGGGGCACCAGGCGCGACAGGTGGGTGGCCGCGCCGAGAGCACCGCGATCGACTTCGGGTAGGCCGAAGAAGGCGTCGTCGGAGGCGACGATCACGTCGGAGTTGCCGACCAGCCCGATGCCGCCGCCGACGCAGAACCCGTGGACGGCGCTGATCACCGGCACCGCGCAGTCGTACACCGCGGCGAAAGCGGCGTAGCAGCCCTTGTTGGCGCCGATGAGGGCGTCGAAGCCCTCGCTGTTCTGCATCTCCTTGATGTCGACGCCGGCGTTGAAGCCGCGGCCCTCGGCCCGCAGGATGACGGCCCGGACGCTGCGGTCCTCACCGAGAGCACGCACCTCGTCGGCCAGCTGGAACCACTCGGCCACGGTGAGGGCGTTGACCGGCGGGCAGTTCTGCACCACCTCGGCGATGCCGTCGGTGCCGACGGTGACTTCGATCCCCATGGCGGGCGACGCTAGCCGCCGATCTGACGGTCAGTCAGATTGCCGCAGGGCCCTCGTCTAGCGTTCTTCGCGTGACTCTCGAGATCGATCTGAGCGGCAAGGCGGTGCTCGTCACCGGAGGAACGAAGGGCGTGGGACGGGGCATCGCCCAGCGTTTCGCCGATGCCGGGGCCCACGTGGTGGTGTGTGCCCGCCGCGAGCCCGAGACCCCCCTGCCCGACGGGTGGACGTTCGTGCCCGCCGACCTGCGCGACGGCGAGGCCGCGTGGGCCGCGGTCGACGCCGCCCACGCCGTGCACGGCCGGCTCGACTGCGTGGTCAACAACGCCGGGGGTTCACCCCCGGCCGACTCGGCCGAGGCCTCGCCCCGGTTCTCGGAACGCATCATCGCCCTCAATCTGCTGGCCCCGCTCTACGTCGCTCAACGGGCCCATCACCACATGGTCGGCCAACCGGGCGGCGGCTCGATCGTGAACGTGGGGTCGATCGTGGCCCAGCGCCCCTCCCCCACGACCGCGGCCTACGGCGCGGCCAAGGCTGGCCTCAAGCAACTCACCACCACCCTGGCCATGGAGTGGGCGCCGGCGGTGCGGGTCAACTCGATCACCTGTGGCTACATCCTCACCGAACAGGCCGAGCTCTTCTACGGAGAGGGAGAACGGCGGGCCGAGGTCGAGGCCCTCATCCCCTTGCAGCGACTGGCCCTCCCGACCGAGATCGGTGACGTGGCCGTGTGGTTGGCGTCGGATCTGGCCGGCTACGTGACCGGCGCCGACGTGGCCGCCCACGGCGGTGGCGACCGGCCCCCGGTGATCGACGACGCCGGGACCTGAGGCTGGCCCGGCTGCCCGCGGTGCCGCCGGGTCGCCGGCTGTGACCAGGCGGGGTCCGCCGGCTCAGACCAGGATGCCGACCTCGGAGTAACCCCGCACCGTGCTGGTGTGCTGGCGCACCACCCGCTCGGGGGCGATCTCCCATTCGGGGAAGCGGGCCAGCGTCTCCTCGAGAGCGACCGTGCCCTCGAGGCGGGCCAGCGCCGCCCCCACGCAGAAGTGGGTGCCGTAACCGAACGACACGTGGTGCTTCATCGGCCGGCGCACGTCGAAGCGGTCGGGGTCGGGGAACACCCGCTCGTCGCGCCCGGCGCTGCCAGTGAGCAGCAGCACCTTCGACTCGGCGGGGATGGTGACGTCGTGGAGGGTGACGTCGCAGGTGGTCCAGCGGCCCTGCACGGGTGACGGGGCCTCGTAGCGCAGCAGTTCCTCGACGGCGTTGGGGATGACATCGGGCTCGGCCTGAAGCACCGCCCGCTGGTCGGGGAACTCGGCCAACAGCACCGCTGCGTTGCCGAGCAGGCGCATCACCGTCTCGGTGCCGGCGCTGAACAACAGCAACGAGAAGTCGACGATCTCGGCCACGGTGAGCCGCCGCTCGACATCGTGCTCGTCGGTGATCTCGGCCTGGGCCAGCACCGAGATCATGTCGTCCTGGGGACCGGTGAGGCGCCGCTCGACGAGACCGGTGAGGTAGTCGTGGAGCCGGATGCGGGCCATGAGGGAGACGTCGTTGACCATCCCGACTCCGGGCTCGATGTGAAAGATCTCGTCGATGTTGCGCCGCTGCTCCTCGCGGTCCTCGTCGGGCACGCCCACGAGGCGGGCGATGACCCGCGACGGAAGCTGGGCGGCGAAGTCCTGCACGTAGTCGAACCCGCCCGAACCGACGAACGGGTCGAGGAGCTCGGCACACATCTCGCGCACGCCGTTGCGCATCTCGGTCATGCGGCGGGGAGTGAAGGCCCGCGACACCAGGGCCCGCAGGATGGTGTGCTCGGGCGGGTCCATGAAGATGATGAGGCCGGTCTTGCTGAGATCGGGGCCCATGATGTCGAGCACGGTGCCGTGGGCCGAACTGAACGTGGCCGGGTCGCGGTGGGCGGCCTCGACGTCCTCGAAGCGGCTGAGGGCCCAGAAGTCGTAGCGGTCGTTTCGGTACACCGGTCGGGTGTCGCGGAGCTGGCGCCAGACCTCGTGGGGGTGATCGTCGAGCTCTTCGTCCAGGGGATCCCAGTAGAGCTCGGGCATCGTCAGTAGTTGCCGCGCAGGAAGTCGACCACCGGGGTGGCGTCGGGGAACGACCCGGTGATGCCGGCGCTCACGTACCCGGCGTCGGTGACGATCGTCTGGCCGTTGATGTAGCGGGCGGCATGGCTGCAAAGGAACACCAGCACGTCGGCCTGCTCCTCGGGCGTGGAGGCCTCGATGCCCGTGACGGCCCGGAAGTCCTGGCCGAAGGTGAGCCACAGATCGGCGTTGGCCTGGGCCAGCGGGGTGTCGGTGGGACCCGGGAGGATGGCGTTGAGGCGGATTCCGTCGGTCAGCATGCGCATCGATTCGCGGGCCACGTAGGCGCAGATGGCCTTCTTCGACCACATGTAGTCGGCGTGGCCCGGGTTGGCGTCGTGCCAGGCCACAGCCGCGTCGAAGTCGGGCGTGTCGAGGTACTCCTTGAGCTGATCGAGGTCCTTCTCCCAGCCCAGCCCGGCGGCCGAGGAGATCATCCCGATGGCCGAACCCCGGGGGATCATGCCGGCGGCGAGGGCGCGGTCGATGAGGTGACGGTGACCGATGAAGTTGATCTTCTCGATGCCCGGCGTGCCGTCGGCCACCCCGGCGCAGGAGAACAGGGCGTGGATCGGGCCCCCGCACTCGTCGATGGCGGCGTCGATACCGGCGCGGTCGCGCAGGTCGACCTCGATGCTCTTCACGCCGGGCACGTCGACGGCGACATGGTCCATCACCACGGTCTCCGCGCCGAGGTCGCGCACCAGCGCGGCCGTGGCCGCACCCATGCCGCTGGCCCCGCCGACCACGAGCGCCCGCTTGCCGTCGAACCGGTAGGCCTCGACTCCCATTGCCATCCCCCTCTGTCTGGCCGATCGACGTCGGTCCCCCCGGCGTCCCCAGCTCGTTCGGAGCCTCGATCGTAGACAGGATCCAGACCGGGTGCCGACGCCACCCGTCACGACGCACGCCCGCCGCGACGCAAACTGGAAGGCATGAGCGAAGACGAACGGGGCGAGGCCACCGAGCAGGTGCGGCGGTGGCTGGAGGACAACTTCGGGGGACAAGTGGTCGGCCTGCGTCGGCAGGCCCGGTGGCGGCCGGTGTGGTTCGCCGACGTGGAGCGCGGCGACGAGCGGCTCGAGCTGGTGGTGCGCGGCGATCGCACCGACATGCCGCTGATCTTCCCCCTCGACCACGAGATGCGCCTGCAGCAGGTGATGCACGACCACGACATCCCCACCCCGAAGGTGCACGGGATGATCGACGAGCCCTGGGCCTATGTGATGGACCGAGTGGGCGGCCAGCAGGACTTCACGGGCACGTCCGACGAGGACCGTCGGTCCGCGGTCGACGACTACCTGCACATCCTGGCCCGGCTGCACACGCTGCCCATCGAACCGTTCGTGGACGCCGGGATCATGCGGGCATCGACGCCCGAAGAGTCGGGCGCGTTCGGGCTCTCCCGATACGAAGCCGTCTATCGATCCACCAAGAACGGCCCCGACCCGTTCATGGAGTTCTGCCTCGGTTGGTTACGCCGTCACCCGCCCCGGTCGCGAGGGCGGGAGTCGGCCATCGTGTGGGACTCCGGACAGTTCCACCAGGCCGACGGGAAGATCGTGGCCGTGCTCGATCTCGAGATAGGCCACATCGGCGACCCGATGATGGATCTGGCGGCGTGGCGGATGCGCGACACGATCGTCGGCTACGGCGACTTCGGCGAGCTGTACGCCCGGTACGGCGAACTGGTCGGTGAGCCCGTCGACGTGGAGGCGCTGATGGTGCACCACTTCGCCTTCACCCTCACCAACCAGTTGGCGCTGGGCCAGGCCGTGCGCCGCCCGAACGCCGACACCGACCTGATGACCAACATGCAGTGGTGTTGCGAGACGAACCTGTTCGCCACCGAGGCCCTGGCCGAGATCCTGCGCGTGGAGCTGCCGACGATCGATCAGCCCGAGCCGGTCGAGTCGCGGGCGTCGACGGCGATCGCCCACATGGCCGACGTGCTGCGCGGCCTTCCCGCCGACGACGAGTGGCTGCGCTACCGGCTGCGCACGATGTTTCGCACGGCCCGCCATGCCCTGCGGGCCGACGAGGTTGGTGGGCAGGTCAGCCAGGACGACCTCGACGACCTCGAGGCGATGCTCGGCTACCGATCGGCCGACTGGTTCGCCGGCGAAGCAGATCTCGAGAGGTTCGTGCTGGCCGACGCCGACACCGGCGCCCACGACGTGGAGCTGCTCCAGTTGTTCCACCAGCGCAACCTGCGGGCCCACACCCTGCTCGGCCCCCCGGGCAGCGCCATGGCCACCCACCTCCCCATCCAGACCTTCCGCTGAGCCACCCCGGGCGACATCGGTGCTGTCAGCCGCTCGACCTCATCGTCGGGCCACAGTTGCCCGACCCCGTCGGGCCCAAGATCCCGGGGACCTGCCATGTTCCCTCGGCGCACTGGCCTTCGCTGCTGAACCGGGGCCAGCCGAAGGGTGTGAGCCCGCAGGTGAAGCTGAGCTCGTTCTCGGCGACCTCGACCTCCAAGACCCGGGCGAAGGGCAGCATCCCGCATGACGGTGATTCGCCGAGCGCACGACCGACGGACGTCTGCTGATCGGCAGGCAGGTCATCGAGCGCATCCGGGAGTACCCACCCGAGGATCAACCAGCCGCAGCAGACCAGGAACGCGGCCGAGAGACCGGCGACCGCCCCGCGCTTGCGACCGACGATCTCGCCCTTCCGCCCTCGGTGGATCGCCGCAATCACGGCGACGATCGTCCAGGGGGCCAGCATGGCCACGAAGTAGATGGCGTAGGGCGTCACTTCCGACTGCCTACCGCAGGCGCCCCTTGCGCGTGGTTCGGGGGCCGATGTTGTCAGCGCCAGCCCTCTCGGGAGGAGACCAGGTCACCCGGACCGAGAGGGGGTCGCGCCACTGAGCACCGGAGCGGCGACGGCCCGTGCCGATCAGAACCCGACCGGCCAAGACACCGCCCCCCAGCACCGAACCGGCGACGGGCCGTGCCGATCAGAACCCGACCGGCCAAGACACCGCCCCCCAGCACCGAACCGGCGACGGGCCGTGCCGATGAGAACCCGACCGGCAACGTCCGTGTTGATGAGCGCTCAACCGGCCAAGCCAATGCGGCGATCAGTACCGGACCAGCGAGCGGAGGTGCCGGGGGCGGCTCGGGCCAGTCGCCGCCAAAAACGGGGCCGTCAGGCCGCGAACCCGGGTGGTGATCGGCCCTCGCCCGACGACACGACCGCCTGTTCGGCAGGCGAGAGGAGGCGGCGGGTGCCGCGACCGGGTTCGAGCCGGTAGCCGTCGTGGGTCTTCTGCTGGTGATGCTGGCGGCAGAGCAGGTCGAGTTCGTCGAGGCGGGTATGGCCGGTACGGGCCCACTCCTCGGTGTGGTCGATCTCGAGCCGCGCCTGATTGGGGCATCCGAGTACCGCGCAGCCCTGGTCGGTCCATTCGAGGGCCGTACGCATGAGCGCCGTGGCCCGTCGGCCGAAGTGGGTGACCGAGCGGACGTCGGTGCCTTCGGTGAGCACAGCGGCGATGAACGGGTCATCGGCCAGGAGCTCACGGACCACGGCGACAGGGATCGGACCCAGCCCGGCGATGTCACACACCTCGTCACCCTCGGGGTGACCACGCCGCAACGCGGCCCAGTCGACACGAACGAGAACCTTCGTCGGCGTTCGACCGGCGGGCCGTCGTCGGTCGCGCCGGTTCGACTGCTGGCGGCCAGCGGCCTCACCGTCGATCGGGGCGCCCGCCCGGTCGGCCACGTCATGCTCCAACGCGGCGAACGCCGCGGCGTCGCGGGCCAGTTCCACCAGCGCGTCGGCGTCGTAGGCCTCAGGGGCCTCCCGCAGACCGGCACGACGACTGTCGGAGAAGATCTGCTCGCGCCACGGCGCCAGCACAGCCATGAACTCGGCGTGCAGGTGGCCCGGCAACGACCAGCGCCCGCAGCCCGACCCTTCGGAATCGGTCCAGGTGCGCAGGTACCGCTGGCGGTGCAAGCGCCGCAGTTTGCCCTCACCGTCCTCGCCGGTGGCCCGGATCTTCTGCGCCCGCCGCTTCAACTCCCCGAGCGACTCGTGCTGGGCCACCCGCAGCAGGTCGGCCTCGGCCTGCGGTCGAACCGACGCGGTGCGGGCCACCTCGGCCGCCTGCTCCTTGGAGATGCGGCCGGCCTCGAAGGCTTCCCGGGTGCTCGGCAACCGGTCGAGCTGGTCGGCCAAGGCCAGCATCTGCGCTGCCTGGCCGTGGGTGACCCCCAGCCGCCGGCCGGTGGCCTTGGCGCCGTCGTGATCGCCCCGGGTGCGCACCAGACCGGCGTCGGCCACCCGCTTGGTGCACGCCAGCTCGGCCACCTCGAAGCGCCGCTTCAGGGCCGTGAACTCACGGGCCATCTCGGCGGCGTCGGCGGCGGTCACCAGGGCCACGTCGAAGCCGACCATCGCCGCATCGACGGCCCGACGTAGCTCGCGCACCGCGCCTCGTGTCATCCCCGTCGCCGTCACCGGCCCTCGTGCACCCGAACCGACCATACGAACAAGTGTACGAAGGGGGTGGGACAGTCGCTCTCGGTCAACGGGCGACCGGCGCCTCGCCAAGCAGAGCTACGGGTGTTGGCTGCTCACCGAGACGACCTCGCCGGTCATGTAGGTGGAGTAGTCCGACGCCAGGAACACCATGACGTTGGCGATCTCCCACGGTTCGGCCGCCCGCCCGAAGGCCTCGCGCGACTCGAGCTCGGCCAGCAGTTCCTCGCTGGTGACCTTGGCCAGGAACGGGTGCATGGCCAGCGACGGCGCCACGGCGTTGACCCGTACGCCGTGCTCGGCGGCCTCGATGGCCGCGCAGCGGGTGAGGGCCATCACCCCGGCCTTGGCCGCCGCATAGTGGGCCTGACCGTGCTGGGCCCGCCAGCCGAGCACCGAGGCGTTGTTCACGATCACGCCACCGCTGCCCTGGGCGTAGAGGTGCTGAAGCTCGGCCCGCATGCAGCGGAAGGTGCCGTTGAGGGTGACGTCCATGACCAGGTTCCACTGGTCGTCGGTCATGTCGACCAGCGGCACCTCGCCGCCGAGGCCGGCGTTGTTGATCACCACGTCGAGCCCGCCGAGGGCCTCGACAGCACCGCGGATCAACGCCTGCACGTCGTCCTCAACGGTCACGTCGCAGGGGATGCCAACCACGCCCAGCTCGGCCGCCGACTCGGCACAGCGCCGCTCGTGCTTGTCGGAGATGACGACGGTGGCCCCCTCCTCCACGCACCGCTTGGCCGCGGCGAAGCCGATGCCGGTTCCGGCGGCGGCGGTGACGAGCACCTTCTTACCGGCCAGCAGCCCGTGGGCGGACGGATACGAAGGCACGGGTTGGCTCATGTGGGGCTGGGCTCCTTGGGAAGGCCGAGCACCCGCTCACCCAGCACGTTGCGCTGGATCTCGTTGCTGCCGCCGTAGATGGTCTCTGACCGGGTGAACAGGAACAGCTTCTGGTCGAGGGTGAGCTCGTAGGGGAAGCCCTCGGCGATCATGGCGTCGGCGCCGTGGATGTCCATGGCCAGCTCGCCGAGGTCGCTGTGCCAGGTGCCCCAGAACAGCTTGGAGATCGACGCCTCGGGGCCGGGCACGCCCGAACCCATCGAGCGCAAACCGTTCCAACGCATGAGCTGGAGGCCGATGTGGGCCTGCACCAGGCGCTGGCGCAACACCGGGTCGGTGGCCTTGCCGTTGGCCTGGGCCAGGGCGATGAGGTGATCGAGCTCGCGCTCGAACCCCACCTGTTGAGCGAGCGTGGAGATGCCCCGCTCGAAGGCCAGCAGGTCCATGGCCACGCCCCAACCCTTACCCGGCTCACCGATGATGAGGTCGGCCTCGGTCACGGCGTCGGTGAAGAAGACCTCGTTGAACTCGCCGCCCCCGGTGATCTGCTCGATGGGCCGCACCTCGACGCCGGGTTGGTCCATGGGCACGAGCAGGAACGACAGGCCCTTGTGGCGCGAAGTGCCGGGTTCGGTGCGAGCCACCACGAAGCACCAGTGCGACACGTGGGCCAGCGACGTCCACACCTTCTGGCCGTTGATCACCCACTGGTCGCCGTCGAGCAGGGCCTTGGTCTGGACGTTGGCCAGGTCGGAGCCGGCGTTGGGCTCGCTGTAGCCCTGGCACCAGCGCTCCTCCCCCCGCAGGATGCCGGGCAGGAACCGGGCACACAGTTCGGGGGTGCCGTGCTCGATGAGGGTGGGGCCCATGAGGTTCTCGCCCATGTGGTTCACCCGACCGGGGGCCTGGGCCCGGGCGTACTCCTCGGCCCAGATGATCTGCTGGCCGACGGTGGCGTTACGCCCGCCGTGCTCGACGGGCCAACCGAGGCCGATCCACCCCGCCTCGCCGAGGAGGCGCTCCCAGCGATCACGGATCTCGAAGCCGATCTCCTCGTCGCCCGGCCCGCCTCGCCCTTTGAGGGTGGCGTACTCCCCGACGATGTGATCGGCCAGCCACGCCTGGACGTCGGCGCGGAAGGTGTCGTCACCGACCGTCGAGACGTCGACCGGCAGGCCCATCAGGTGTTCGGCTTCTCGCCGGCCGCCGCGGCCAGGCGGCTGGCCTCGGCCATCTGGATGGCCTTGAGCGGTTCGGTACCCACGGTGCCCGGCAGCGAGGCGGCGATGGCCTCGGGCGTCCAACGACCTTCGGTGTACATGGCTCGCACCTCTCGTGGCTGGTCCCAGACGGCGATCTTGCCGCCGACCACCGAGTACACCTGACCGGTGACCTCCGATGCTTGGTCGGAGAGCAGGTACACCACCATCGGGGCCACGTCCTCGGGCTCGCCGTTCTCGGCCAGGGCCATGGGCACGTTGGCCGACATGCGGGTACGGGCCACCGGGGCGATGCAGTTGGCCCGCACGCCGTAGCGGTGCAGGCCGGCGGCAGCCGAGTAGGTGAGCGACACGATGCCGCCCTTGGCTGCGGCGTAGTTGGCCTGGGCCGTGGACCCGAGTGACCACACGCCGGAGGTGAACGACACCAGCGAGCCGCCACCGTTCTTGCGCATCCAGCCGGATGCGGAACGGAACACGGTGAACGTGCCCTTGAGGTGAACCCGCACCACGTCGTCCCACTCCTCTTCGGTCATGTTGAACAGCATCCGCTCGCGCAGGATGCCGGCGACGCAGACCACGCCGTCGATGCGCCCGTAGGTGTCGAGGGCGGCGGTCACGATGCCGTCTCCGCCGGCGATGGTCGACACGTCGCCGGCCAGGGCCAGGCCGGTACCACCGGCGGCGGTGATCTCGGCCACGACGGCGTCGGCGATCTCGCTGGAGGGCTCGGTGCCGTCGGCGGCCACTCCGTAGTCGGCCACGATCACGTTGGCGCCCTCGGCCGCGGCAGCCAGGCACACCGCCCGGCCGATGCCTCGGCCCCCGCCGGTCACGGCGATGGTCTTGCCCTCGAGGAAGCTGGTCATGTGGTGTCTCCTGGTATCGGCCGGGAGCGTCCCCACGGGCCAGCCGGACCGGCTCCCGCGTTTCTGACGCTCCATCAGATCAGCCGACGACAGTACCGCGACCCCGCCACCGCTTCCCACTCTGAGACCGGGCCCTTGCCTACGTGGCGGATGGGCCTCCGCACCGGCTCGGTCGAGCGATGGAAGATCTCAAACCCCTAGCCGCGCAGATTGCTCACGAGGTCGACGAGCGGTCGCCGAACGGCCAGGTAGTTCGGGCCGAGGAAGTCCTCGTCGGTGAAGGCGTAGTCACGGAAGTCGACGGAGTTCGGGAACACCTTTCCGACCACCATGTCGAAGCGGGCGAAGTACTCATAAAAATCTCTCAGCAAGAACCTCGATTCCACGTTGGCGAACCCGTACTCGACCTGCACAGCGTCGATCTGGGCGGCCTCGAGCATCGGTTCGAAGCCTGCGAGCACCTGTGGCTCCAGTCCTTCGACATCGATCTTGAGGAGGTCGATGTGGCTGATGTCGTTGGCTTCGCAGAACTTGGCCCCGGTGGTGACGCGGGCTCGAACCGGAGTCGGCTCGACCTGATGAAAGCGCTCGGCGACCTGCGGCACACAGGAGGACAGACCGGACTGACCCGGAATGCAGTAGACGGTCACCTCGGCTTCTTGGTCAGAGAGGCCACTCTGAACGGGGTTGATCGCCGATGCGCCAGTTGTCTTCGAAAGGAGGGTTTCGAAGGTCTCGGGCACGATCTCGAAGGCCCAGATCTGGCTTCTCGGCGCGGCCGCCGCCGCCATCAGCGACCACGAACCGTCGTTGGCTCCGACGTCGAAGATGACCGATTCTCGCTCGCCGAACCCTATTTGGATCACCCGGCGCTCGCCGTTGGTTTCCATGTCGTAGTTCAGGTTGACAACTGCGCGGTGAAGCTCTGAGGCCAACCGGTCGATCAGAGCGACAGCCCTGGTGTTCCGACGGGAAGCGAGGGCCGAGCTGACCGCAGCTTTCAGGTTCGACATCGTCGGGCGCCCCAGAATCCGTGGTGGAGAAGGCAGGACCTTAGCTGCGCCCATCCCGGCTCGAGTCGTTGGATCTGGTCAAGGGGGCGCTCTTACACCCTTCGGCTCGGGTGGGACCTCCACGAACCCTTCGACAACGGCACTTCCGTTGGGAAGCGGGGAATTCTCGGCTGCGTGACGGCCGGGGTATTCGATCCCCGTCTTCGACGCGGGTTCATGTCCCACTTCCATGGGGGTGCCCCAAGCTAGGCACCTCGGGTAATCCGCAGGACACCGCCGACCCGACCTCCACGCAAAGGTCAGGAAACCGTAGACCGCTTCCGCTGACGTTGGGCTGCGGCATAAGCCGCCCCGCCCAGGACAACAGCACCGAGTCCGACAACGACGAAGTCCGAAACCGACGAACCGGTGTACGGAAGCGCTCCCGATGGAGTCACAGGGCTCGCCCCCTCATCCCCGGCGCCGCCCTGGGTCAGCTGGGCGTTCAACGCAGCAAGGTAGGCGTCGAAGTCAATTACCCCGGTGACGGGATCAGTGAAGTCGCCGATGTCAACCGAAGTCTGCTGCGCACCAACCGGTGACGCCACGACCTGGGTCGCGAACCCGGCCGCCAACAACAAGGCTAAGGCCGCTACGGCAACTCTAAGTGCTCTCATCATCCGTCACGTCCCTTTCGTCCTCGACAACCTACCCCAACGAACCTGTGGTAGCAAGCACCGACCCGATCCGGACGACCGCACTCGAGGAACAACGTGGAAATCTACATTCCCGTCTATCGCCTCAGCGAGTCTGGCGGGGTAGAGCGTTACACGTGGCAGGTCGGGCTCGAGCTGGCGACTCGCGGACACCTCGTGACGTTCGTCGCCCCCACGCCCTCCACTCCGATCCCGCATGGCAGCCGTTTGATTCCGGTTCGAAGCCTCGGCTCCAAGCACACACTCAGTCATCTCGCAAACCTCGTCACGTTCGGAGTCAGGGGCACGATCCGGGCCCGTCATCGCCCGGCGGGGAGTGTGGTGTACCGCCCTCTGGGTGGGTCCTTCGGCGCGGGAGTGGTGACAGCCCACAGCTGCCATGCCGCCTGGCTCCGGGACCGCAACGCGGTCTTAGGCCGGCGACGACCGACTGTGCTCGACCGCATTCTGCTCGCGCAGGAGAGCCTCACATTTCGCGATCGGTCCACGACGCTCACGACGGTGTCCAAGACCTGCGCCGCAGATATCGCCTCCTTCTATGGCGTACCGAACCAGAGCATCGGTATCGCCCCCCCGGCAATCAACTCAACCGAGTTCCGGGTCCGCTCCTCCGACGAGCGACTCGAGGCGAGAGAATCGCTCGGTGTTGCCGATGATCACCTGGTGGTCGGCATCGTGGCCAATCACGCATTCACCAGAAAGCGCGTGGACTTGGCGATAGCCGCGGCAGCACGCAACGATGCCACCCTCCTGGTGGCTGGGTTGCCGGACGTGCACGAGAACATTCATCGCCGTCAGGCTCGGGATCTCGGGGCCGACGTACGGTTCCTCGGAGTCGTTCAGGACATGGTTGGCTTCTATCGAGCTCTCGATGTCTCTGTCCTGCCAAGCGTTTACGAGTCATACGGCATGGCCGCCCACGAAGCCATGGCCACCGGTGTCGCCACCATCGTGTCGAAATCATGCGGAGTCGCCTCCTTGTTCGAGGGTGGCGAAGCACTACTTACGACACGCGGGGACGTCGATGAGCTCTCCGACCGCATCGGAGCGCTCAGGGACGTCGAGGCGCGCGCCAGCCTGGCCGCCGCAGGAGCAGAGTGGGCTCACCGCCGGTCATGGTCGGATGTCGTCGACGAGCTTTTTCCATCCCTCGAGGCCGCGGCCGCGGCTTCATCGGAACGCTCGTTTCCTTCACGCTGAGGGGACTGCCGCCCATCGGCGGCGTGGGTCATCTGCCCGATCAAGAGCTCGAAGAGGGCCCCGGCCAGCAAGAGCGCACAAACGCGTCCGGCGCTGTTGGCGAGCCCTCGGTTCGAAACCCAAGTGACGCCAAACGGCTCGAGAGCGGGGCCGAACGGCGGGAAGTACGCAATCACGGCAAGGCCCAGAGCCCCAAGGGCGGCCGCCACCAACGTCCGTGGGGTAACCAACCGACGCCAGAGAAGGAAGGTGGCGGTGAGTCCAAGTAGGAGACCCGCTCCACCCGACACGCCAACGCACAGCGCGATGAACAGCAATCGACATGCGTAAGCGGCGACTGGGGAGAGCGGACCAGGCGTTGGCAAGCGAATTCGCCGTCCACGCGGGCGCGGATCGACCAGCAGCAGGATGAAACACACGAACAGGGTGACCGAGGAAAGAGCCACGAGCACCACGAAGAACCGCTGGGGGGCATACCTCACATCCACCGTCGTGGCTCCCTCCCCCACACGGAACGCCGCCTGGACGTCCAGAGTGGTCGGGCTCTGAGGCCCTTCATTTCCCACGGTTGCGCGCCAAGCCGGCGTGGCGGCAGCTCCCGAAATGAGCCAACCGCCGCCTCCGGCGGCGTCGACGGTGATGTCGAGCCGCGTCGAAGAACGGGAGTTGACCGTCGCAATCGAGGCCTCGCCCGAGGAGCTTGGCGAGCGACCCGCAGAGACAAGGTCGAGGGAGTCGAGGGTCAGGGAGCCCTCGGATGACTGATCGTGCCAACCCGCCCCCAACTCGAGTGGGTTACACACCTTCAACGAAACTGCCTCACCGGCGAGCAGCGCAGCCACCTCGCCGCTGGCCGACACCGGTAGAGAGGTGCCGTCGAGCTGGAGGATGCCCGGACGGCAACCCTCGTTCAGCATCACCGCAAGGGCCGAGTTGGGTGTGCCGTTGACCTGGACCTCGAGAACGCGGGGTGCGGGTCCCGACGGGTCCCCTGACACGACGGACACCGAGAGCTGGTCGGTCGCCGCGCCAACGGGCACTCTCACCTCGGCAACACAGACCGCCGCGTTGATGATGCACTCACCGCGCAGGTCGGCGGCTGATGAGACCGTACCGTCCGGCAAGGCCACCTCGACCGACTTCACGGCCCCAGCGTCTCCCTCCAGGATCACGGAGAGCTCCCGCACGGTCTGGCGCGCAAAGGTCAGATCGAGTCGCCCGGATCCGTCCGCCGGTGGGGCCCAACCGGTGGCCAGTTCCCCGTCAGCGGCAAAGAGCCCTGAACCGCTCAGCTGTCCGCCCGCGCGATCGGTGGCCGCTGCGGTAACCGGGGCACTCACGAGTCGTGCCAACTCTGCGTCGCTCGTGACATCCGTGGCCCGAAACGTGCCCGAGGACGCAAAGACCCGCGTACTGGGCACCAAGAATCTCCTTCGCAGTGAGGGTTCAGGGTCGAGCGGGTCTGCCCGCAGCCGGAAGAGGCTGTAGGAAAGCTCGGCCTGTTCGAGCAGCGCGGCAATCTCGGGATCCCTCTGCGCGGAGTCAGCCACGTCCGTGGGCAGTTGGATGGTCTCGCGCAAGTCAAGACCATCGGCACTCACCTCCGCGAAGCCGAACGCGCCCACTCCGCTGCCTTCGACCCCGGTGATGATCACGCTGAACGACGATGTCAGGCCAGGTGGCGCCTGAGCCACCCCCACCCCACCGTCGAAGACGAAGGAACTACGTGCCCCCCCCGCCAGCACCAACTCAGCGCCGGTAACGCGCCTCCCAGCGCCAACGCCCGTGCCGTCAACAATCCGCACCTCAGAGAGCTGCTCCGGTTCGACGAAGGTGAAGCGGAGACCCTGTCGCTGGAAGGGAAGACCCGATCCCGTCAACCACGCCGTGGTCGGGTTACCGTCCGTCGTCGCCGCCGGCCGCTGAGCCAGTAACGGATCGGTCAGACCACTGGCGTTCACCTCGGCGATCCTCGACCCATCACCGTAGGTTGCGACGCTTTGCGTCGCCGGGTCCGCAAACAGGTCCGCGCCGTCTACCGTCGCCGGAATTGCGCCACCGCTCAGTGTGTCGAGGGCCGGCAGGCGCCGGCGATTGGTGTCAGTGATCCAAACCGAACTGCCAGAGCGGAGAGCTTCGGCCAGCGTCTTATCGTCGAGCTGGCCCGAGTACTGCAATGGCGAACCGGAAGAAAACACCCCGTCGCCGGCCAGCTCGAGCCACGCCTCGCCGTCGCCGGAGACCACCAGCGATCCACCGGGTGGCGCCACGCGCACCGGGTCGTCGACACCTCGGACGCGGTAGATCTCCACGGGTGTGCGGGCAATCGTGGCTGAGTCGGCAGAGGAAGGGATGTTCTCGCCGGGCGCGCCGAATGTGGCGACCCGCTCCACGTCAGGGTCGTTGCGCACCGCGTCGAGCTGTGAGGCCGGAACACTTCCTGAGCGGGCGGGATCGAGGTCGTTGCGGATCACCAGATACCCGACACCAAGCCGCGAGGCCACTGGGCGGAGACTCCCAGGGGTGAACTGACCGAAGGAGAGCTGCCGGGACAACGCGGCCACCAGGTTGCTCGCGGCCGGGGGGCCCAGAGGAAACGTGTCATCCAGAAGGAAAGACCGCTCCAGGAGGGAGGGGAAGATGTCCCCTCGCGCAGGGGTTCCCCACGTATACGCCGGGGCACGTGCGGATGGGAGAACGAACGCCCGAGCCGCGCTCGGCTGCGCGTCGAGCCACTCCGTCGCCTCGTACCAGTACGACGGGATCGAAGCCATCCGGACAGAGCTCGGGCCGTAGAGAGCCCCGGTCCAAAACGGCGACGACGTCGCCAAGAGAACAGCCACGACAGCGAGACCGACTATCCATCGACCCACCGGACGACCAGCCAACCGCTTCAACGCCTCCTCGGCGGCCACGCCAAGTAACACCCCGACGGCAATGACGACGCCAGCCCCCGCCTTGTAGCCGCTTCGGAGCACAAACGTCGACGGCAATTGTTCGTAGGACTGAAGGAGGAGCCATCCGAGGGGCGGAGGCGAGAAGTAGGGAAACGTTCCCACCATGGCCGCCGCGCTGACGAGCAGGATCAAACCGAAGAGGACCCTCGGCCTCCACTTCGTCCAACCGACCGCCCAAAATGCCGCGGCCAGCGGCAGGAAGGTCACAATGATCATCAATGGGTTGACGAAGAAGACGCGTGCATAGCCAAGGGTCGCCCTGCCTGCCCACGTGAAGTAGAGAAGCCACCCTCCCAGCCCGCGGAAGCTCTCAAGCCAGCTCGAGCTCTGACTCACGGTGGCCGCCGACTCCGTGAGCGCGACAGTCCGACCGAGGCTCTGCGAGCCCGCCACGAGTTGCGCCATCGACGGCAGGAACACCAGCAGGGTGAGCGATCCCGCTCGTATCGCGAACGCGAACACCGAGCGAAGGGCAGCCTGCCGCGTGAGCCACAGGTACAGCACGAGCGGTAGCACCGGAAGAGCAGCGAACAGCAGAGCCGGGACGTTCAGCGACCCCGCCAGGAACACCAGGATGGCGGTGGCGGCAGCCCACCGCCACCGGGATGGCGTCGTCACGCCCCGGTACACGGCGAGAAGCAGCCATGGGGCAAGTGCGGCGTTGAGGAACAGCCACGATGGCAGGAGATAGCCCACGGTGAAGGGGGAGGCCACGAACCAGAGGCCGGCAAGCAGCGGAGCGAGCCACGAACGGGGGCGGAAGGCCCGACAGACGAGGGCCATGCCGATCCCACCCCCGGCGATCAGGGTGGCGTGAAAGATCCGCTGGGCGAGCCAGGGACTCGCCCCGAGCAGACGAACGAACCAGACATACGCGTATGTGGCCGGCGAGTATCCCTGGCGTGCACCACCGAGGTCGCGCCCGGAGATCCATGTGCTGAAGGTTTCCGAAAGAGCGCGCCCGGGATTCCAGTAGAGAACGAATCTGTTGTCGCTGACCCACCAGCCATGATTCGTCGAGAGTACGAGCGCCACTGCGGCTGCGACGATCACCGCAGAAACCGCCGCCATCGGTGGCAACCTCCGAGGAACGAGGCGGCTCACGGCGCTAATGTACTGGCCCGGGCCGCGAGGTCGCGACTCCGCAGCACCAGCGATACCACCCCAGCGACGGCGGTGCCCGCGACCCACGCGACCGCCGTGCCGGCGACCCCGTGGCTGCGGGTCAAGGCCAGGGCCAGAGGTAGGCAGGCGACTGACGCGGCAACGCCGATCGCGACCGAGAGGTACGGGCGCTCACGCGCACGAGCATCCGACATGCAGAGGACCACCACGCACCACGGGACGGCTCCGGCCATGAACCACGGCAGCAGTGCGGACGTCTCGGAGAAGTCTTGTCCGTAGATCACCGGGACAAGAAGGGCGACGAAGAAGGATGCGGCGAACGCCAGCACACTTATGGCGCCGACGAGCCGCACCGCCAAACGGAACTGGGCTCCCACATCGGCGCCACCTCGTCCGCCTTCGATCAGCATCGAATAATACGCGGCTTGAGGCACGAGGAAGATGGCTCCCATGATTCCCCAAGCCACGAAGAAAGAACCATATGTGTCCGCCGGCACATTGACGAGAACGATGACGGGCAGAACCACGATCGGAGCATTCATCGCCAGCGCGCTCACATACGCGAATCCTGCGAACTGCGTGAGACGCTGGCGATCCGTGAGACGGACACCCGTTCTGCGATCTCGTAGTGAGGCCACGAGAGCGAACACCGCCGCGACCACCCCGAAGGTGGCATCGGGGATCACCACGGCGAGGAACACACCGACTGACCCCATCGGCGCCAGTAGAACCAGCAGCAACAGCTTCATCACCGCCGCCGAGGAGACACGGCCGATGAGTAGACCACGCCTCTTCATAGCAGCCAGCCGCACATCGAGGATCTGGACGCTCGAGAGGGCGCCGCTCGCCAACACGAACAGGGTCAGCCCGCCGATCGCGTCGGCTGATGGTCGATCACGCAGCACGAGCGACCAGTAGATCGCGGCTCCGATCATGGTCGTACCGATCGTGATCAGCGCGGCGAGAACGTAGCGGAGCCTGTCCTGTGCGTTCCGCCGAACAGCGAACCGGCTGACCATGGCCACCAGACCGAAGTTCGTGAGGTACATGACGAAGTAGGCGGAACTCATCAGTGCCGCGGCCTGCCCGACGCTCGTGGCGTCGGTCGTGCGAGCCGCGGTGAGCCAGACGGCGAACCCACCCAGCGCCTGGATGATCATGGCGATGAGTATCGAAAGCGCGCTGCGGAGCAGATGCGCGTGCCCGGAAGCTGTCGCCCTGACCCGGCTGATCGCCCCCACAAGCCGGCTCGATGATTCGCTCTGCACCCTCGTCACGAACCAAACTCCTGCTTGTCGCAGCGACGTCCCGAGCATACCGACTGCGCCCACCGCCTCCGAGAACCATCCGGGAGCGAGTCATCGCCGAGAGCTGCAGAATGCCATCCGCAGCCCTGCGTCGATCCGAGCCTGTCTCTCCCTTGCCTAGTCGAGAACCGTGCCTCGCCGAGTCGGCTCGGCATACTCGACCCGGCCGTGTCAGCGCCGGTAGGAGTGAAGAAGGCTGGGCACGCGGCGCTACCGGGGACCACGAAGCAACGCATCGCCGCGAGGCTCGATCGCTGGGATGCGGTCCCTGTCACACCGCCGCCACTCGACCCCACCCTCGAGCGCTCCCTCCGCAAAGAATTCGAGCCTGACATCACCTACGTCGAACAACTCTGCGAAATCAGGCTCGAGCGCTGGAGGATTTCCGAATCAACAGAACGCTAGGTCCGCTCGATCAGCAACGGGTTCTGCAATGCCCGGTTGTTGGGACCGACGAAGACGCTCCCTGGTGCCGCAAGCCTCTCGTCCACCAAGAGGTCGAGCCGGAACGTGTCGGACTGGCAGGTACCGAAGTCAATGCCATTGACGCCCGAGTTCGAGTTGACCTTGAATGTTGCGGTGTTGCCTTCGACCACCAGACTCCCGTTATCGGGCGAGTCGACAGTGAGGGTGGCACGATTGATAGGGTGTGAGGTCGTGAGGCGAATCGTGTAGTCGGTGGCGGGAATACCGCTGCGCACCCGTGCGCTCCATCCGCTTGGATTGCCCCAGAAGAAGAAGCCCGCATCCGACGTCGCATCGAGTGCCATCGGCCTGCCGTTGTAGAGCTTCGGCCACTCACCCTGCTGACAGAGCTTGGCCGCAGCGTCTTCAGACTGCACCACAGTCGTCGGGGCTGCCACCCCACCGCCGTCAGAACCTGAGGAGGACCTTGCCACCACGACGACAGCTACGAGAACGACGGCAACAACGGCAATCGCTACCCACAGCACCCACCGTCGGGACCCAGCCTGACTCTCGGGCGACTCTGGCGTAGGCGACTCGGACTCCGACCAATCACCGGGGATAGGGGTCGGGTCAAACGGTCCGGTCACTCGTACCCTCCAACAACAATCGTTACAGCTAGGATAGCATCACTCGATCACCTACACGATCAAGTGCGTCTATTCGGGCGCCGAGAACAAACCGCCCTGGTCAGTTTTCGGGCGGCGTTCACAGCGGGCCATGGTGTTCGGCCAGGCTGGATCTTCGTCGTTCTGATGGGCTGACGATGACCGTCGGAGCATGCACAGCATTCAGATGCCCGCTGCGGCCGCAGGCTGCTGCCTCAAGCCACAGGAGTTCTCGCACGATGCAGTTGAGGTACTCCGCAGCTGATCCTGTTGCCTACCCCGGCATACTCAACTTCGGGGACGAGCTCAATCGGTTCATCGTCCCCAACCTGCTGCCGGGCTACTTCGACGCTCAGTACGAGGACGTCGATTTGCTCGGCATCGGAACGATCCTCGGGATGCTGGTTCCTCCGTCCGGGCCGGAACGCCAGACCATCGTCTTCAGTTCCGGCCTCGGTCTCGGAAGTGCCAAGGGAGGTTACGGGGTAGCGCCGAGGTCCAACTCGAACCTCGATGTGGTCTGCGTCCGGGGGCCCTACACCGCTGCGGCGATGGGGCTACCAGCGTCGAAGGCGGTGGTAGACGGAGCTGTGCTTCTTCGGCACCTCATCACCGACGCAGCGCCACCTGGTTCAGCTCCCGTCTTCGTGCCTCACATGTGGAGTGTCCTCGCCGGCGGTGGGGCGTGGGAACGAGTCTGCCGCGAAGCGGGTTTGCGCTACATAGATCCATTGACTGGTGACATCTTCGGAACCATCGATGCCATCCGGGGCGCACCCTTCGTGGTCGCTGAAGCAATGCATGCGGCGATCGTGGCCGAAACCTTCGGAGTTCCTTGGATTGCTGTCGCAACGAATCGGACGATCAACGAGTTCAAGTGGCAGGACTGGTGTCGATCAATGGGCCACGCCTATTCCCCGGTTCACCTCCCGAAGCTCTTCGCAAGTGAGAACGTGACGAAGGAGATTGCGAGGAGGCTACAACGCTCACACTGCCCCATGCCTCTCGTGAAGGCTGCAAGAGCCTACGAGCGAACTGTGGGTGCCCGTCGCTTCCGCGATGCGCATGCCGGCCTGAAGGCGATCATGACCTCCAGCGACTTCGTGCAACCCGACGAACGGCTCCTTGCGACTCGTCTTGATCAGCTGTTCACTTGTCTGGACGACATTCGAGCACGGTATCCGCTTGCCTGATGCCCGAGTCGAAGTCCGGCTGGGGGAGCGACGAGGGCGGAGAAGTCCTGCCACTTGAGTGGCGATGTCGTTGGTGGCCTCGAAAGCAGCCCAGACCAATAACCGGCTCTTCGGAGTTCAGCGGGGTGTGACCGTGGCGAGTAGGTCCCAGTTGGGTCGGCCGGCGTAGAGCAGGACTCGGATCCGATAGTGGCGGAACTTGCGGAGTCCGAACCCGATCCTCTTGATGCGCTTGATGAGGTTGTTCGTCGCTTCGGTGGGTCCGTTCGTGACGTGGGCGGTGTGCCAGGCAACGATGTGGTCGCGCCAGCGGCGTAGCGTCCCGGCGAGCGAGCGGACCTCGGGTGGCATCGACTCGTCGGCCATGTCGACGATGAGCTCGTCGATGAACTCGCCGGCTTGGTCTGGATCGGTGATGGCGTAGAGGCTGCGGATGGTCTCCTTGGCGTGCCAGGTCATCCGGACCTCGCCGTTAGGGTCGCCGGCCTCGAGCAAGCTGTCGAGCTTGGTGTTGCCGTTGTCGTCGAGGCGTTCGTGGCCCTTGGTGAGTAGCCGTCGGGACCGGTAGAGCGGGTCGTCTTTGCGGCCCCGATGACCGAGCGTGTCGTTCTGGACGCGGCGTCGGCACTCGTCGAGCTTGGTGTTGGCGTGCTTGACGACGTGGAACGGGTCGGCGACCTGGGTGACGTGGTCGAGGCTGTCGTTGAACACCTTGCGGTACGGGCCGGACATGTCCAACACGCCGTAGCGGATGGCCTTGCGCCACGCAGCAGGCCGGGCGTCGATCCACTCCGAGACGACCTTGGCGGTGCGGCCCTCAATGACCTCGACCAGCCGGCTCTGCTGGCCCGGGCGGCCGACGTCAACGACTGACGTGCACCACTGCTTGTGGTGTCGAGGCCCCTCACGGAAGAACAGCGTCTCGTCCAAGCCCAACGCGTCGACGTCGCCGACCCGGTCGGTGTCGGCGGCCAGGAGCGCTTCGCCGTACGCGACAACGGCGTCGTTCACGGTGTGCCAGTCACAGCCCAACTCGACGGCGACCTCGTTGACCGACCGTCCAACCCGGCCGACCTGCACTGTCGCCCACCGCCCGGCCCGATCCGTCAACGCAGCCCGCGGCCACGCAATCCGCGGGTCAACGATCGTCCACGACCCCGCCGGACACGCTGCCTGCGCGCAGCGCCACCGGTGCTTGTGCCACACCAACCGGGTCGGCCGCCCGAAGCACGGCAAGTCCACGAACTCGACCGCGGGCCGGTCCTTGACCTGGGCGCGGACGCCGCACTGGCGACACCAACCCTGATCGATCCGGGACTCGACATGCACCCGAATCGGGCAGCCAGGTTCGTCGTGCACGCCACGGACGTTCACCTCAGGCAAGCCGACCAGCAGCTCGCACACGCGCGTAGGGTTGGACTCCACAGGGGCTCTCCGGACTCGATCGGCGTAGGAACCACCGATTCTGTTGAGTCCCTGTGCCGCGCCCGCAAACGCTCAGCTCACCGCCACCCCGCCCAGATCCGAAGAGCCGATTTGCCCTGCCCGTCCGCAATGTCACCCGCGGGCTTGTTGTCAGCACGCTCGACGGCTCGTAGATCGCCTGGTAGACGGACTCCGGCGCCAGGTGGAGGTCTGGGCGACCGGGTCGAGATCCCGTGCACGTACGCCTCCATCACCACTGCGTAGAGGGCCTGGTCGATGCGGCGGCGCGGCTCGAGGATCTCAGGAAAGAACGACCCCTTGCGCAGCTTCGGGATCCCCAACTGCAGATCACCGGCCTTGGTCGACAGCACCCGAGGCCGGTGCCCGTTGCGATGCGTGGTGCGAGCATCGGCGCGTTCTTAAACGCCGGCACCGATCTTCGCGGAGACCTCCACCTCGATCAGCTGTTGAAGGGCCCACCGGGCGAGCTCGCGGACCAGGTCGGTCCCCTCGCCGGTCGTGAGCGCGTCGAGCAGGTCAGAAACGGCAGAATCATCAAGAGCCACCGGCGTGTTCTCCTTGGTGTGCACTTGTCGGTACACACCGAGCATCACGCCGGTGGCTCAACTGCCGGTGGACCCAAACCCCACCACGCCAGGGGACTCATGCTCCCGTCGCTACCTGCAAGCGAGAAGTGCAACGCAGCCTTCGATCACCGCGGAGGGGCGGAGATCTCAGCAATCCAATTAGTGGTGTCTCGACCTTGACGGATGAATCCTCGGACGACACAGCGCTCTCTCGTCCCAAAGCTCTCCGGAATCGAGAGGTCAACTGCATGAAATGACCGCTCGTTCGGCGCGAAGGCCAGAAAACTGTTCGGCACTGCCGGCACCACTTTGACCAGATCGAACCGACTCCACTGATACCAGTTTCGAGTTGCGCCCAGCCCTAAGGCTAATCCGATTCGACTGCGTTCAAGTGTTTGATAGAAACGTTTTGGTAAAAACTCTATCCCCCGAGCAAGCCACGTGATTGGCTTCAGACGTTCGACCCTCACTCCGGGCTTAGGACGGCAAAGAAACGTCCCGAACTGGGCAAGCTCATCGGTACTCGTGAGGTAGGTCTGGAAGGTCACGATCTTGCTTGGGACGTCAGGGTGGGGGGCAATCGCATACCCTGGCAAGTCGATCTGAAGATCGAAGACCGTTGAGTAGTCGGTGGCACCGTTCGCGAAGTAGGCACGCTTCGCCGCAGGAATTGCGGGTGTCTTGCTGCCCTCTTGTGCTGAGAAGGCGTCGAGGAGCGCCCGCGCGAACGCAGGAGAGCTGAACGCCTTGTGGATGACCCCAAGCACGCCGTCATCGGCCTGCATGCCAAGATAGGCATATCCGAAGTCCGAACGGCCCCCTCTACCCGTCAAGGAGTACCCGGTTCCCGGATAGCTGACCTTGGTCAACTCGGACTTCGGAGGGATCGCTATCAACGCTGCTTCATAAAGGGCGCTCGGGAGTAGCTCTTGGATAACGACATGAGGAAACGGGTCCTGTACTACCGGGGCCGCGAGGACTTTCGCCACGATCATCTCGACGAGTTCCACTTCTGTCCACCTCATTAGGCTACGCCCTTCATCCGAAGCTGACGAAGAGCCCGGGTCAGACGACGACCCCTGGAAGTGAGCGGGAGCACCTCGGGCACGTGCGGCGACGACGTCACGACTTGGTAGAGCGACCGACGATCAGGTGTGCTTCCCAATCCACTCGGATCGCGAAGAAGGTGAGCCAGTAGGACCGTCGACACCCCGGACTCCTCCAGCCAATCGACATGAGCTCGCTTTTCGGACTTGGACTCCCCGGTGTACTCGTCGAAGAGAAGCAGACTCCCGGTGCGTAGCAGAGGCGTCAGCCACTGCAGTGCACACAGAGTCGAGGAGTAGAGGTCTGCGTCCAGTGAGGCCAGAGCGACGGGTCCCACCTCATCGGCGAGGTCGGGCGTGAGTGAGTCCTCGAAGTAGCCCTGCACGATGCTCACTCCGAGCAATCGGGGTGGCTTGCACGCAAAGGTGCCGGGCGCAAGATTCTCGTACTGCTCGCTCAAGCCCTCGAAGGAATCGCACGCGTAGAGCCGCTTGCGCGGACGGAGCGCCCGAACGATCTCCTCAGTCCACATTGCGCGCCGGAGGTTTCGGGTCGATGACCCGTCGGCCACGCCAAACTCGATGATGTTTCCAGGAAGGCGGTACGCGCTCCGAACCGCAAGATCGAGAATCGCATTGCGCTCGACCGGAAGAATCCGCCCTGACAGCTCGGACCACTGAACACCTTCAACGAACTCCGACTCTGGTGACACCCACGACCCCTGGTTGCGTAGCCCTTCGAGGCCATTAAGGGTACTCGCGACGGAGTGCGACAGTGCGCCGATGAGCGTCTCGTGGATCCCAGTCGGGACCAGGATGCCGACTCACCCAGCGGGAACCGAAAGGAGAGAGATGACCGCCGTCGGTCAGCCGCTGCTGCCTACACCCCACTGACCGCGGAGCGGCATCATCGTCGAACAGACTCGGCAGGCGTGAATCCGAGGAGTGAATCGGACTGGGTTCCCCGGTGTCGCTCGCCAGCGTGATGGGACCACCGTTTCGCCAGTGGCATGGGACCGTGTCGGGGTCTTCTGCGTCGGCGGGGTGATGATGGTGGCCGCCGCTGCGGGCGTCAAGGGCGGCGTGGTTCGGGGT
>Ga0209491_10000317_pt1 | contig 95676 bp, 82 predicted proteins | sample BON02_FD_187213 | JGI IMG/M metagenome (GOLD analysis project Ga0209491, IMG submission 187213) | Freshwater microbial communities from Lake Bonney liftoff mats and glacier meltwater in Antarctica - BON-02 (SPAdes) (version 2) | ecosystem: Environmental > Aquatic > Freshwater > Ice > Glacier...
CGAAAGTGAATAACTGGAATAAAAGACCTGGGCTCAATCTTTAGCTTAGCTCTTTTTTTGTTAATTAATCCAGTATGGCGAGGCAAGAATTCAGAAGTCAATTCATTCAGAAGTCAAAATAAGCTGTGTTTATTGTTTCGAATAGAAATCTTGAGCGAAGCTATTCTTTCGAGAATTACCGTCTTAGCTTCTTGTGTCGATCTCATCCCTTCCACTCAGGCTGATACTTTCTTTTCTATCCAAAAATGATTTTTGAATGTTACTAGTGACTTAACATTAGCTTCATCAAAATTATAGCAATAGGTGTTTCAAATTAATTTCTGAAAAAATAGCTGACTGTAGCTCGGAACAAATGAGCTTTCTCTTTGAGATTATGTTCAAAAATCAAGACACCGACTGCTCCGATATGAGTTTCATTGCCCAAAAGAGTTAAACCCCCTATGCTGGTCAACTTACTGATTTGAAAGGTATAAATAACTGATTATTATCGTACTATAATAAATCATTCCGCTGTGTACTTTCTTTTGATGCGTAGCAAAATAAAAGCTTCTTCCACATTTGTATCGGAATTAGGCAAAGGGATCATACTTTCTGAACTTTCAAACAAGGCCTTATTTACATATTTCAATGGTTGTTGTATTGTTGAATAACTAAGCTTTCCAGTAATCAGACCAGTCTCAGACGCCTGATCCCTTTGGGCAAACGATTCCAAAGGATTAAAAATGAACAGGAAAAAAACTAAAACTATTGAAAGTGAAATTGATGATTGATTGTTGCTGGAATTATTTGAATACATTTTGACTTCGTTTTTACTAGTCTTTGTTGAACCTTTGTCTTTATTCATTAAACAGAAAATAAGTAATTAATCTAGTTGTTTCCAATCTTTGACTCTAATCAGAGAAATACAGAGTTTTTATTTTTCACACAGTAATCATAGATTTCTAAGAGATTTTTTTGATCCACAGAATTACATAATCAGTGTTTATAATAATTTGTTTTTCAGTTATTTGTGTCAGATTTGGACTTCTTATTTTAGTGCGGGTCGAGCAAATAGAGAATTGGTTCTATGAAAAAAAGTTGATTTTAGTTTTTATTGTTTTGCAATCAAGTAATAAATAATAGTCCCGCTTGAGCCATCAGCTGTTGCATAGTATGGAAATTTCTAATTTTTGTAGGTATTCAGACCCACTTCAAAAGCAATTTCCATCAACTTAGCACATCAAGTCAAAGCTTTCTAAGAATTTACTGTAACTCAATTGTACGATTTATTAAAGTTGCGAAGCCAGGTGTTTGTTGCAGCGTAACACTGTGTGTTGTTAGATCTAGATGACAAGGGTCAGCAGTGTTACCAGGTCCTATTCTATTTAGATGATTTGCTTACCTGTGGTAGGTTAGTTTCTGCTGGATTCTCCTGTCGTGAAATAGCAATTGGCAGAGTGACTACATCGCTATCGGTAACAGGAGGGGGGCTGGGTAAAGTAGTGATGGAGCTATCCATCGAATGTTGTAAGAGATTTTTTCGGTTAGGGAATATCGTTTAGGTACTCAAACCTATGCAAAATGTTCTTATACTTCTTCAGGTTTTGTCGCCGATGGTGCGACATATGATGAGAGCAGAATTGAGCATATTGAGCTGGTGAAGTAGAGTTAAAGGCCTATCATTTTTTCAGCATTGCGGATAAAAGCTTCCAAATTGATGGATTTTTAGCCAGCCCTAGACTCTGTATTATGAATATTGAAAACAGTGTAAGTCAGATATTTTTTCAAGAATAATGAACAAAAATTTATTTTAAAAGTTCGGATATCAATAACCAACAGAAAAGTTCCTTAATTTAATTATAAAGTTGATTTTTTATGAAGAGTGCAAACACCAAAAAATTTTTGACTAACCCCTTGATGTGCTGGGATATCTGTAATCCAATTTACAATACGTCAGGCAAGCGATCTGCTGATATCGAAGCCCTAAACAATATTTCTGTATTGAATAGTTGGGATGTTGACTTTATAAAAGAATTATCAATCAATTATCAGACGCTTATATTAACAGATTTGGAGCAGACAATTCTATGGGTAAATGAAGGGTTTCAACCAATGACGGGGTATGATCCTGAATACGCCATTGGAAAGAAGCCAGCATTCCTTCAGGGTCCAAATACCTCCCAAGCTACTAAAGACAGGATGCGTAAAAAGCTATTGAATGGAAGCAAAATTTGTGAAAAGATTACAAACTATAAAAAGAATGGGTTTCCGTATGATTGTGATATCACCATAATATCACTGTTCAACTCAAACCGTGTGATTACTCACTACCTAGCTTTAGAAAGAGAAGCTGCATAATATCGAAGCACATAAAAAGATCGGTAGTTACTTTTTTCTAGAAAAATTTTCAGTCATAAAATTAGTTTTATGTCTCAATAAATAAGCTACAGAATACCCCTAAAATTTTTTGTAAAATTCCTTTTTAAAAACCAATTAATCATTGGACTACAAGTCTCAGAATCAAAACCCTGAAAGCCTTAAGATTTTTTCCTTCAATACTTTTCAACAGATTATATACTATAAATATCCTTTTTAGGAGATTAAATAGATAGTTTGAACAGTTTTGGCCAAAACGATGTCAATCGAGCATTAATCTACCGCCAAAACGGGAGGGTGATTTTTTTTACCGCCAAGGACACAGAGGCTTAACAAAAGATCGCAAAGAAAAAATAAGTTTAAAATGATGAATTCTGAATCTGGAATTTCTAATTAAAAAGAACAGGATACCAATCAAATATGCTTGGAGGATGATTTTTTTACCACACCCAGTTCACACAGGTTTTTAAATAATATCTGAATTTAGAATCGTCCTGTAGGAACGATATGTGGGTAGAAACAAGAATCGTTTCAATTCCGGGTTTTGGCCAAAACGATGTCAATCAAGAATTAATCTACCGCCAAAACGGGAGGATGGTATTTTTCACCGCCAAGGACGCAGAGGCTTAACAAAAGATCGCAAAGGAGAAATAAGTTTAAAATGATGAATTCTGAGTGTGGTATTTCTAATTAAAAAGAACGGGATACCAATCAAATATGCTTGGATGATGATTTTTTACCACACCTAGTTCACACAGGTTTTTAAATGATATCTGAATTTAGAATCGTCTTGTAGGCTGATATGTGGGTAGAAACAAGAATGGTTTCAATTCCGGGTTTTGGCCGAAGCGATTTTAATCAAGAATTAATCTATCGCCAAAACGGGAGGGTGATTTTTTTTACCGCCAAGAGATCAAAGGATTTGCAAAGGGAAAGTGAGTTTTATATGCTGCCTGTAAAGTGAGAATTGTAGCGAGCACCAGAGGTGCATTTTGCTTGTAGCATCAAGAATAATAATAATTCCGGATTTTGGCCAAAGCGATTTTAATCCAGAATTAATCTGCCGCCAAAACGGGAGGATGGTGTTTTTCACCGCAAAGGGATCAAAGGATTTGCAAAGGGAAAGTGAGTTTTATGTGCTGCCTACAAAACCCGAACTGTAGCGAGCACCAGAGGTGCATTTTGCTTGTAGTACCAAGAATAATAATGATTCCGGGTTTTGGCCAAAGCGATTTTAATCAAGAATTAATCTGCCGCCAAAACGGGAGGGTGATTTTTTTTACCGCCAAGGAATCAAAGGATTTGCAAAGGGAAAGTGAGTTTTATGTGCTGCCTACAAAACCCGAACTGTAGCGAGCACCAGAGGTGCATTTTGCTTGTAGCATCAAGAATAATAATGATTCCGGGTTTTGGCCAAAGCGATTTCAATCGAGAATTAATCTACCGCCAAAACGAATGGAAGGTATTTTTTCATCAAATCCTATGAAATCCAAATGATAAATACCCAAATTCAAATACCCGTCCCATAGCGACGATATATGGGTAGCTCGGGTGAGGTACGAAGCCCGAGGTAAATGGTATCGTTAGATTTTTTATTTTGGCGTAATAAGTGTCAGCCGGGAATTAATCTACCGCCAAAACAGGTTGATTTCAATTGATTTTTTCAGAGAGAATTTCAAGTACCTCAATTGCCAATAAGTCAATCAATATTATTGCAAAACCTTAACGGTAACCAACAACTGACCGAAATGTCGCTGTGTATGCTCGCCAGCATGGAAGACTAATCCAGCAATTGTTGAAGGTAATTGAGCTCTTCCGACTCCTCGGAAATCTGTAAGCGTGCTCGGATCAATTTTAGATACAAAATTTAAAAATTCAGCAACTTGTCGGTCTAAACGTTCTACAAGAATTTCTGTGCTCAACTTGCTACTTACCATTCCTTCCTGTTTCAAATAGTCAAGCTGTTGCAGGTTTAAACTTTCTGCCTTGGCATAAGTAGCCATACGATCCAGTACTCCGGTAATATGCTGGAGATGGAAAGCTGGACTTGCCAATCCGGCAGGTCTTTCCCAAAGTAAATCAGAAGGAAAATTCTTCATCAATTGGTGGATTTCCTCCTGAGCCTGCAAGAGCGCATGAACTACTGGTTGTAATTCTGGCGGGTAGCCATTGATCGGCCCTCTCAGCCAAACTTCGGGTTGATTCGTCATAGAAGTGAATTTACGCAGGAATGAAGAAGGGAAACGATTTCGCTTGGTGGAAATTGAAGAAAGTAGTCTGCTTTCATAGCGTAAAGCAAGGTAGGAGGAATGGAAAATACTTGGGGTGATATACTAATCTTTCATGGCGGTAATTGATATGCTATTACCTTGGGGTCTTTGACTTTCAAAGACTCAGTCATTCGAATTTCCTCGTATATAATAATTTTTGTATCTTCTGTGCTTAGCTAAATCTTAAATAAATCGAACCATAGAGAAATTTGAAATCATGGATAAAATTCTGAGGGAATTTGAAGATTTGAGGAACAGTCAGATCTCTGTTTTAAAAAAAATATCAAAGATAGAAGCTGATAATATAAATCTAGGTGTGGGGCTTCTGGAGAAGAAGCTACCTGAAATGTGGCAGAATGTAGATAGCAATCTCAACTTAGTTTCTGCATTGGAGGAGGAGTTTCAAACATATCGAGATAAATTTTATACCGATACTAACATCAAGGCTTTACAAGAGGCCAGAGATTAAATAGAGAAAATAGAATTGGTCTGCCTTCAAAACAGGTGAAAGGTATTTTTTTACCGCAAAGGGATCAAAGGATTTGCAAAGGGAAAGAAAATTTTTCATTCTGCTTACAAAACCCGAACTGTAGCAAGCACCAGAGGTGCATTTTGCTTGTAGCATCAAGAATAATAATGATTCCGGGTTTTGGCCGAAGCGATGTCAATCGAGCATTAATCTACCGCCAAAACGAGTAAAAGGTATTTTTTTCACCGCCAAGGACGCAGAGGATTAACAAAAGATCGCAAAGGAGAAATAAGTTTAAAATGATGAATTCTGAATGTGGAATTTCTAATTAGAAAGAACAGGATACCAATCAAATATGCTCGGAGGATGATTTTTTTATCACACCTAGTTCACACAGGTTTTTAAATGATATCTGAATTTAGAATCGTCCTGTAGGAACGATATGTGGGTAGAAACAAGAATCGTTTCAATTCCGGGTTTTGGCCAAAACGGTGTCAATCGAGAATTAATCTACCGCCAAAACGGGAGGGTTATTTTTTTTACCGCCAAGGGATCAAAGGATTCACAAAGGGAAAGAAAATTTTTCATTCTGCCTACAAAACCCGAACTGTAGCAAGCACCAGAGGTGCATTTTGCTTGTAGCATCAAGAATAATAATAATTCCGGGTTTTGGCCGAAGCGATTTCAATCGAGAATTAATCTACCGCCAAAACAGGTTGATTTCAATTGATTTTTTTTCTGCGAATCTGCACAATTACATGGGAGAGTGATTTTATTTTGTGGTGATGTAAACCGAGCCGGGGCATCCGATCCATTGGGATACCGACTAGGGTAGGGCATCCAGTCTTTGGGCACACATACCCAAGCAGGAAATAATTAAGATTTTAATAAATAGGAAGTCAGTAACCCGACTCCCATGGCAATCCCGAAACTCATCAAGGTACCGATCAGGACATATTCGGTTAATTTGCGCTCTTTGGATTTCCGAAGGTCGCCAAATCGAAATATGGACTTTGCAGCGATCAGGAAACCCACAGCTTCCCAATGGTTGGTGAGGATAAATGCAAAAACAAAAAGCCGCTCCAAAATCCCGATGTACTTTCCGGCGTTGGCTAAAGATTGGTTGAGGTCCTGCTCGATAGCACTAGTCCATTTTTTCAATAAATTAGCCAAAAGAATTCCTGCTGGCTCTGTCAGAAATAGCACCGCCAATACTAAAATCAGCGTATTGGGGTTTTGCAAAAGGGCTTCAATTCCTAAATCCGGTTTTTCCCAAATCCACCAAATAACCAAAATACTGATTAAATGCAGTACCTGATCGATTACAAACCAACGTGACTTTGTTTTCTTGGTTTGGCGATAGAGTTTCAAGAGGTCGATCAGCCCGTGACTGAGTGTGAGTCCCAAAATTACCCACCAATAATTCGTGTCCCAAAGAAGAAGTGCAAGTAAACCCGCATGAATAAGCAGATGGAAATAGAATGCTGGTGATTTGATTTTTTTAGCTTCTTTGGATTCTATCCAAGCGGTAGGCTGCAGGAAAAAATCTCCTAACAGATGAGCCAGCAAAAGTTTTAATAAGAGAATCATTTCAAACAGGAATTAAGCTTAGCTCTAAAGATTGCTTCCATATCAGCAATTTCCGCAACATTTGCAGCTTTAAACCGCTTGCTGATCGCATTTTGTCCTATGCCCAATAGCTTACCCAATTCAGTTTGGTTTCGAGCTGGATTTTTGAGGATTTCGATTAGAAGTTCCCCCGATGAAATTGACCAGGAATCCATCTGAATGGAGGCCAGTCTGAGGATCAGGTTGATTTCCCGGTCAAAATCCGGCCATGGAGAAGCTACTGCCAACTGATTGCCCTCGCTTTTCAGCGTTTCAAATCGCTCGCCCGATCGAATAAAAGCAGGTCCGTTACTTTCTGTAATTTGGTCAGAAGTATAGGTTTTTTCTCCGATTCCGATGGCCAAGCGCACATCCACAGGAGAGGTTCGTTTGCTTTGATCCGAATTTGCGAGGCTTTTCATCAATGCTTTAATCTGCAAAGTAGCCAAAAGGCTATTTTGAGGTTCGGATATTTCCAACTGGAAACTGTCTCCACGGAAGATCTCCCAGGTTTTTGGACTGGAACCCCAAGTTGAAAATAGAGATTTCAGCGGCAAAATCCAGATTTCGGGAGATTCCAGCTTACGGGAATCGACAATATCGCCAGTCAGAATAGCTATCATATATGAAATATCACCATTTACGGTGATAAATCAAATTATCACCATTTACGGTGATATTCTGGAATAGTAGGGATTATGGTGATAGTTGCGGAGGCAAGGAACAACTGATATATCTCCAAAACGAATGGAAGGCATTTTTTTTACCACCAAGGGATCAAATGATTCACAAAGGGAAAGTGAGTTTTATATGCTGCCTGTAAAGTGAGAATTGTAGCGAGCACCAGAGGTGTATTTTGCTTGTAGCATCAAGAATAATAATAATTCCGGGTTTTGGTCAAAGCGATTTCAATCAAGAATTAATCTACCGCCAAAACGAGTAAAAGGTATTTTTTTTACCGCCAAGGACGCAGAGGCTTAACAAAAAATCGCAAAGGAGAAATAAGTTTAAAATGATGAATTCTGAATGTGGAATTTCTAATTAAAAAGAACAGGATACCAATCAAATATGCTTGGAGGATGATTTTTTTACCACACCTAGTTCATACAGGTTTTTAAATTATATCTGAATTTAGAATCGTCCTGTAGGAACGATATGTGGGTAGAAACAAGAATGTTTCAATTCCGGGTTTTGGCCAAAGCGATTTCAATCGAGAATTAATCTACCGCCAAAACGGGAGGGTGATTTTTTTTACCACAAAGGGATCAAAGGATTCACAAAGGGAAAGTGAGTTTTATGTGCTGCCTACAAAACCTAAACTGTAGCGAGCACCAGAGGTGCATTTTGCTTGTAGCATCAAGAATAATAATGATTCCAAGTTTTGGCCAAAGCGATTTCAATCAAGAATTAATCTACCGCCAAAACGGGAGGATGGTATTTTCACCGCCAAGGACGCAGAGGATTAACAAAAGATCGCAAAGGAGAAATAAGTTTAAAATGATGAATTTTGAATGTGGAATTTCTAATTAAAAAGAACAGGATACCAATCAAATATGCTTGGAGGATGATTTTTTTTACCACAAAGGGATCAAAGGATTTACAAAGGGAAAGTGAGTTTTATGTGCTGCCTATAAAACCTAAACTGTAGCGAGCACCAGAGGTGCATTTTGCTTGTAGCATCAAGAATAATAATAATTCCGGGTTTTGGCCAAAGCGATTTCAATCAAGAATTAATCTGCCGCCAAAACGAGAGGGTGATTTTTTTACCGCCAAGAGATCAAAGGATTTGCAAAGGGAAAGAAAATTTTTCATTCTGCCGACAAAGCTCGAACTGTAGCGAGCACCAGAGGTGCATTTTGCTTGTAGCATCGAGAATAATAATAATTCCGGGTTTTGGCCAAAGCGATTTCAATCGAGCATTAATCTGCCGCCAAAACGGGAGGATGGTATTTTTTCACCAAATCCTATGAAATCTGAATGATAAATACCCAAATTCAAATACCCGTCCCATCGCGACGATATATGGGTAGCTCGGGTGAGGTACGAAACCCGAGGAAATGGCAACATTCGGTTTTTTGTTTTGGCGTAAGAAATGTCAACCGGGAATTAATCTACCGCCAAAACAGGTTGATGCCAATTTTCACAATTCCCCAAGTAATAATTAAGAGATACAGACACCTCCGTAATTCAAATAGTCCAATAGTAAAATAACGTTTTAAACTATATATAATTTCAGAATAGAAATACCCTTGAAATAACTTATTTTATGCTTTTGAATTTATTCCGCGTATGCGATTAGAAATCATTTTAAGGGACTTAGTAAGACTCAAAAGGGGAAGCACCAAATATGGAATGGCGCCTCACAAGCCTGTCTTATTTTTAGCGCTATTGGATATGATGGATTCAGGAATAGGAAATGATAATCGATTTTATGTCGATTCTGATTTGGTAGGGACTTTCCATCAGAATTGGTCAACACTCGTTCGAACGGGACATCAGGAGGATTTTACCCAACCATTTTTTTATATGCAGCATGACAAAATCGATGCTAGTCCTTTTTGGCAGCTGGTTCCAAAGGTTGGTTATTCTATAAATACCCACATCAAGAATATCCAAACGCTAGCTGACGTATTGAATTATGCGGCTTTTTCAGAGTCCTTATTTTCAGTATTGACTGTATTCGAAAATAGAGCACTGGTACGAGCGTATTTGCTAAATACCTTTTTCGCAGATCTCAAAAATCTTTACGATGCAGCGAAGCAATCTGGAGAATCTTACCTCAAAAATATCGAGGGGTATATTTTGAATGAAATGCCACCCGTTCAAAGACTGCAAGTTGCCGAAGAGGAAATGGTATATGTACGAAATGGAACCTTCAAAAAATGGATCCCAAAGATCTATCAAAACACCTGTTGCATCTCAGGAATGAAGTTAGTCTCCGCTTACGGCTATAGCTTGTTGGATGCTTGCCATATCATCCCGTTTAGCAAAAACCAAGACGATCGAGTGACAAATGGTCTGGCGCTATGCCCAAATCTTCACCGGGCTTTTGACAGAGGATTAATTTCGATTGATGCTGATTATAAAGTTATTGTTTCCGATCAAATTATGGAGGACAAATCCCATCCCTACGGACTTACGCACTTTATCGGCAGGCGAATTCTGCTGCCAAGTGAAAGACACCATCAACCCGCTCAAGAGAATTTGGAATGGCATCGATTGAGTACATTCTCAAAGTAAGGCTGGTAATTAGGAAAACAAGCTACTAAAAACCGGTAAAGCGTACGAGGAATTGTAACGCGCATCCTCTTGAAGGATTTATGGAATCTACCATACAAGAGAGACAAATCCCTCTTGATCAATTTTATAAACCGATATATTGCCGGATCGTACTCATGGTTACTTTCTCCAAATCCCAATCAATTTTGGGCACATCTACCTGCATTTCGTTATCCCACCAAATAGTATTTGGGAAGCTGGTTTTAGGGCCCAAAAGCCCCATGAACTTATTATTTTTTATCAGAACTGTGATGGTTACATTTTCCATGATTTTAGGATTTAGTGTTGAATATTATTTTAGTCGGTCTAGGAAAAATTGAAGCCCTATAGCATAGATATCTGCACCTTCCTTTTCGCAAATCTCAAAGCAGGTATCCAATAGTTCGTTTCGGATATCGGCTTCTTCTGTGGTGTAGGAGGCAAGAAGGGTATATATATTGATGTAGTTTTTGAAGTTCTCATCGGCAGCAGAGAAAATAATTAGATCTTAGATTTCATATCCCTTTTCGATTTTTTTAAGAAACTCCGAAATATCACGATTGTCTGTAGGTGCTGTACTTGTTTCTTCAAAGCTTTCAAATTCATGCCATTCGTGATCAATTTCGGGATCATAGGGATGGAAGTGGAGTCGTAGAAGATTCCAATCTTGAGGTATGAAATAGTCCTCAGAGATTAATTTAGATCGCATTAGCGTAGTAGCATCTTGCAATGCTAATCCATTAGAATTAGTAAAAATGACAAAGTCAAATTGCTTGTAATTGGCACCGTCTCGGTAGAGGTAGTTAAGTTGAAGGTTTGCCATAGTAGCTATGAACTGATCTGAAGATTTTCTAAAAATTCATCCAACTCATTTTCAGATGAAAAAGAATTTTGAGGCTCATTTCCGGATTCAAAAAACTGAATCAAGTCAATAAGTGAGTCAAAAAATCGAAAGTGAGTTCCTTCATGATTGTAGATATAAACCTGCTTACTTTGTCCATAGTCTGATAGCTTGAGGATTTCAATAGTTATCGAAGGTCTAAGGTATTCAGTAGATATTGAGATGATTTTGTTCATTAGATTAAATTAGTTTTCTTGATGGAAAATCGGATAAAAATATGGGAGAAACCTTGGACTGCTTTTTAATGAATGATCAGCCAGTGACTTGTCCTGAATGTGGATGTAGAACCGAGTTTGAGGAATTTTTGACCATGGAAAATACTTCTGTTTTCCAAATTCACCAATGTATTGACAGTGAATGTCTTTATAAATTTGAAATGGTAGAATCATAATTTTTTATCCATGAAAAAAGGCCAAAAACTTTGGACACGAGAGGAATTAGTCCTTGCTATTAACTTGTATTGGAAATTGGAATTTGGCAAGATGCATAAAGGTAATCCTGACATTATTAAACTTGCTAGCTTGATAAATCGGACTTCATCGGCAGTTGGTCGAAAACTTGGAAATTTCGGAAGTTTTGATCTTAGTTTGCACGAAAGAGGAATTGGGGGTCTTCCTCATACGAGTAAACTAGATGAAATAATCTGGAATGAGTTCTTCGAAAACTTTGAAGAGCTCAGCTTCGAAAGCGAAAAGTTGAGAGCTGGATTTGAAAATAAGTCAATTGAAGAATTGAATGATATTGACCTGCTTGAGTTACCCAAAGATGGTCTTGTGAGAGATCAACTTGTCAAAGCCAGAGTAAATCAGAATTTTTTCAGGAAAGCAATCTTGGCTTCATATAAATCTACTTGCTGCATTACAGGAATTAATCATCCTAGCTTACTTGTTGCTGGTCATATTATTCCATGGAGTGTAGATGAAAAAAACCGAATGAATCCAAGAAATGGTTTATGCCTGAACTCCTTACACGATAAAGCCTTTGAATTGGGATTGATAGGTATTGATCCTGAATACAGGGTTGTGGTATCTCCAAAGATCCTAGAAACAATGAATTTAGAGACCTTTAAAACGTATTTTCAAAGACACGAAAACCAGAAAATCACATTACCAAACCGATATTTACCTGACCCTAGGTTTTTGGAGGATCATTTGAAGAATAGGTTTATTTGTTAATTTTCAGCTTTCAAAAAGTTTTCTCTATCGTCAAAATCTTGGCAATTAATTTTCCTTATTTCAAGCGAAGAATGCCATTATTTATAAAAAGCTTAGCATAGCTTACAGTAACCTTGTTCTTCCTAAACCTATACTATTCAATATTCTAGTTCTATTGATCAACCTACCGAAAGCTTAGCGGAAGCATGATATAGATAAGCTGGGATAGGTTCGTTTAGCTCCCAATTGATATTCATTGGTTTTGATCCTTCGGAATATTGGAAATTACCTTCACCAATAAATACATAACCAATTGTGTTTTTATATTGATTCTGTTTTTCCTCACGGACAAATAGCAGAATCCTCTTACCATTACTTTTATGTTGAATATAGCTTAATCCTTTTCCTAGATCTGGCCGGGCCGAATTTTGACTCTGCCAATGAAAAAGAGAATCATTTAGTGCATAATCTTCATACATGGTGGTAGGTGAATAATGTTCGTCGGATTTATTGAGGTTTATAAATAGCAGTTCAGTATTGAGAGATTTTTCTTCTGCCACTCCTTCAATACTGGATGATTTTTTTTCAAAAGTACTTAACCCAAAAGCAGCCATTATTTGATCTCGTGTATATCGGCTATGCACTTTCAGAGGCTGATCATATGGAAGGTCAATCTCAATCTCCATAAACCCAATTTGATCCATCCGGATTTCTAAGACTTCAATCATTTCATTTACGACATTCTGATTTTTTCCTAACTCTCTAATGCTAGACTCTAATGAATCAAAACCCTCTGCATTTTGCCAAAAGTCATAATGTAGCATCAAACACATCGTCTTTTCGGTAGGAGAAAGAGATTCCATATCGACCTTAAATCCTTTCTTAGCCAAGCTCAAAATAAACTTGAAATAGGAATAGGATTCAGTAGATAGCCATTTCTTGAGAATGCAACTTCTCAGTTCCTTTTCGTACGGAAGGTTTATTTCAGATGAGACTCCTGCCATAAAGGTCAATCTTTTCCAAACTTCTTTCTTGTAGAGTGTTTCCAGCGGATAATGATAAAGCTGGATAAAGTTCTTCAGCGTTAAAGGAAGTTCACTTTGATGCTGGAAATTTCGAATTCGTTGGATCAGCTGATTTCTATTTGGATTGATGGAAGCTTTGATATTTTTCAGAATAATCTCCTTTGCTTGCTTTTCAAGAATAATGGAACATCCCAAGGGTACATGCTGAAAATTATGTTCCAACTCTGTTAGAATCGAAGTATTCGTTTTGCCAATCATAGCGCGAAACTTTCCTTCAAAGTCATATTCCGATCTCGCATTCCCCACAAAATCTAAGACGGTTAAGCAGTCCTTATTATCTGCCAATCGAAGTCCTCTTCCTAGTTGCTGAAGAAATACAGTTAAACTATCCGTGGGCCGAAGAAATAGTACGGTGTCTATTTCAGGAATATCAACTCCTTCATTGAAAATATCTACGACAAAGAGGTAATTAATATCCTTATTTCTAAGCCGATTTCTAATCTCACTTCTATTATCAGTCCTGCTGCTCACCAAATAGTCTGCCTTGAATCCTGCCAAGTGGAATTTTTCTGCCATAAATTGAGCATGTTCTTGACTCACACAAAATCCCAAAGCGCTAACCTCTTGGATATCGGTAAGATATCTGTCTAGGGTTTTTATGATGTGATTGACTCGAAGATCATTGCTTGTATATAAGTTGGTCAGCTCAGAAGGAGCATATTTCCCTTTAGTCCAACTTACTTGAGATAGATCGACATTGTCAGAGATCCCGAAATAATTAAATGGGGATAGTAATTTCTGATTCAGTGCCTCAGGTAATCGAATCTCAGCGGCTATATGATCACAAAAATCTTCCAGAATATCTGCCCCATCCATTCGCTCCGGCGTAGCTGTTAAGCCTAGTAATATTTTCGGTTCAAATCTATGTAGGATAGGGCGGTAGCTATCGGCAGCTATATGATGGACTTCGTCCACAATAATAAAATCAAAGTAGTTCTCAGATAAAGCTAAATCTTCTAATCGATTGTTTAGCGTCTGGACCGAAGCAAAAACATGCTTGTATTCAGTAGGTTCGATTCCGTCTACCCAAAGCTCTCCAAAATTATTATCCTTGAGCACTCCTCTAAATGCCCCTAAGGATTGTTGCAAAATCTCTTTTCTATGCGCTACAAATAAAAGTTTTGCGGTAGGATTTAACCTATAAAATCGCTTGAAATCAAAAGCAGCGATTACTGTTTTTCCTGTTCCGGTTGCAGCAACAATTAGGTTTCTAAATCTTCCATGTACAGACCGCTCTGTTTCTAGCTTCTCTAGAATTTCCTCTTGAAAAACGTAAGGTTTTATATCAAAAAATCCTAAATCTATGGTGGTTCCTTCTCCACCAAATCGCCCTTGCTTCAAAGCAACTTTTAATTTTTCAGAATGGCGTTGATGATCATAGGTTTCGAAGTCTTTACTACTCCAATAGGTATCAAAAGTGTTCTTTGCAGTTTCTAGCACATGAGGAATTTCCTTGTTTGTGAGTTTCACATTCCATTCTAGTCCTTTTGTTAAGGCTGATTTTGATAGGTTAGATGATCCTATATAAGCAGTGTGAAAGCCTGTATTTCTATAAAAAAGATAAGCTTTGACGTGAACCCGCTCGTTTTGGGTATTGTATGAAACTTTGACTTCAGTGTTGGGAAGTTTAGAAAGAAACTCTACACTTTTGGCATCAGTAGCTCCAACATAAGTTGTCGTAATTAATCGCAACTTTCCGCCTCTATTTGTAAACTCCTCTAGCTGTCTCATCAAAAGACGTAATCCTTCCCATTTGATAAATGAAACCAAGAAATCGATCCGATCGGAAGAAGAGATTTCCTTTTGAAGCTCTCCATCCATCTGAAGCTTTTTAGCACCGCCACCACCTGTGAATAGAGAACTAAAGATCAATCGAGATTCAGGTGTGATTTCTTTTAAAAAAGAGGGGAAGTCAGCAAAACCAAAATTGATTTTAGAATAAATCGCTGTCAGGAAATGAGTATTAATCGAGAGAATATCTTCCTCAAACTCCTCATCCTTTAATTCATCTTTGATCAGGTAAATCAGTTTGTTTATAAATTCTAATTGCTTATTGAGAGCATCCTCCCCTGAAAATAAGCCTAAAGCCCGTTGAAGAATTTCCGAGAAATACTGGGTTAGGACATTCTTTGCTTCTGCTTTATCTATAGGCTTTTGTGCGATAAAAAATGTTTCCTGTTGCAACTCATCAAGCTTAGCTTGGACCATTTTGGAAATCAGAGACTCATAAATTCCTTGTTGCATTTGGGGTAATTAAGATTTAAGGGAAAATAGCGGATTTGGCGCAGACCGAAAAATTTATTTTCTAATTGAAATACTTACTACGTGATTTAATACTGAATCTTTGAATCACCATTTTTTATACCACCTGTGAGCGCCTTAAACTTAGTTTGAATTTCAATACCTATTGATTTTGTAGATCCCGATAGAATATATATTTCTTTTCGAGTGACTTCATTTTCCTAACTGACCACCCACTTTTCTATGCTCAACCATAGATCTCATCTATCTAATCACCAAATTGTACAGCAGGATCAGGCGTTCAGATTGGTTGGTTTCTTGATGGATCAGTAAGGCATTGGTACTTTTCATATTTGCTCGGCTCTATCAAGCGAACTTTTATAATGGTGTCTATTCCAAAGCTTTAATAATTTGAGACTATGAAGCATTTAACTTTAACTATTCCGGACCATCTTGACCTTGGCGAAATAGAAACTAAAAGATTTCTGGCGGCAAAAATGTATGAAAGCGGAAGGTTATCACTCGGGCAAGCTGCCGAATTGGCGGACTTATCCAAAGTGGCATTTGCAGAGATTTTGGCTGATTAAGATGTTTCTTTGATCAATTACCCCCCTTCAGATATAATAAAAGATGCAGCACGATTATGATCTTATAATTTCAGATTTCAGCTGCGATGCCTTTTGCCAAAGGCAAAACCGGTAATAGCCCCGAATGCAGCGCAGCGATATTCGGGGTAAAATAAGCACCCCAGTATATTAAGAGTACCAAAGGCACGATCGGTATTTATCTACCACCAATATTCAATCCCATACATATTTCAGATCATATTCAATTTAGTATTCCTCCAAAAATTTAATGTACTCCTCCTGAAATGTCATCGTACGATGATGCTCTTCTTGGTTTTGAATTTACTTTTTGACAGTTTCTAGTTTTGATTGACTTACTGAGTACGCGCCGTATCCTTTTTACCAATGGAATTCCTTGGATCCAATTTTAGCCATTTTATTTGAACTGAAAATTTTAATCTTTTGGATCATATCTGCTATGGTTAGTGTTCGCGAAAGCGTACATAGCCAATATATAAGGTCTGGATTTGCGAAGATTTCTATGGTGTAAATACCAAGATCGGAAGCCAAAGAAACGATGTAGGTCTGAAGAATTGGTTTTGTTTCATAGGTAATGAATGGTTTTCTATCCTTTGTGGAAAAATAACATGGAGATATACTTTTGCAAGAGATTGTGGCATATTCGAATAAGTTGAGATTGTTCAATACCGATCGTGCCTTTGGCACTCTATAATATAACAGCTATGTTTTAAACCCAGAATTGCATTCTGGGCTTTTACTGGCCTTACCTTTGGCAAGGGTTCGGTAATCTCAGCAAGCTTCGTTAAGCAAAAGGAATATTTAGATACTGCTTCAATTTCCTATGCTTATCCTACGGAAGTCAGGCTTCGGAATTAAGAGCTATCGATTAGCTGAATGGTCCCGATAAATTCCTAAAGATTACAGCATCTATTAAATTTTGAAAAAAAAATAAGTTTGAAATTTCATTCTTAAAAACCACAATGAATCTGCGAACCCTGTCAACTCCTTTTTCTAGATTTTCTATACTCGCAACTGATAGCAATCGCAATGACATTAAGCCAACTCCCTCAAATCCCCCAATCACCACTCGGCTAATCCTAGCTTGGATTATTATAGTGCCAAAGCTACTATTGGTGCTGGTTCTAGGTCATTTGATTTGGGTGAATATACTCAATCAATTCAAAATTTATTTGTTTAATTGATTACGAGCTTTTTTATTGAATCAGCGATTTCATCTACTTGATGGCTAATTGGTTTAGCTGGTTCAGCTATTCAGACTGGGTGGGCAAATTACTTTTTCTGCATCATACTTAGGGTAAACCATCCCAAGATCCCTATAATCAGGGCCATGATGGACCACAGCCAAATCTTGTTTTGGAATAATGGGAGCCTCTCCGTCAAAGTTGTAATGGAGTGCTGTCGTTCGTTTCCCAAAGTTATCAAGGGTGGATTATCGGGAATTTTTGCAGCAAATTGCTGAATATCATAGCGAGGGACTGTAGCCCGGTCATTTCCATAAACCAGAAAATAGTTCGCTGGCTGAGTGAACCTTACCATCAACTTATGTACAAATCCTTTGACTTCAAATCCTCCAAGATTTAAGGCTTGGTTATCCTGATTTTCAATCGTGATTTTTAGGGTTTGGAGGATGGTGCTTTCAAAGTTAAACTCATTTTTCCCCAGCGAATTCAACGTCCCTGAAGCTAGCCTGCGGTAGTTGTGTTTCCATCCTTGCTGCGTCTTCACACTATCAGCCAGGTAGGATAGGGTCAGCGGGCGGTAGTAGTCAAACTTATCCGTAACATGAATCCGAAGGCGGCTGATGGGCACTGGATTTTCTAAAGTAAGTTGCACCTCAGTCTGCTTAGTTGGAGTGATTTTGCTATTTTTTGTCTGCACTATGGGAAATAAATCAACTTCTCCCTGAAGATTTTCCTGTCTGATACTTATTGCTTTTTTCAAATCCGGTTTTTGATCATTGGGGATCAGTAGTCGAAAATACCGATAGCTAGCCATGGGAAATATAAGGTCGGTAAACTGGAAATCGGTCAACTTATTCTTAATGGATAGAATCCGGTAATCAGCCAGCACCCGAAACCACTCCTGCTGATCTTGGCTTCCTTCCAGCTGTATCTTCCAATCAAAATTATCCTGCCCAAATGCGAGCTTGATCAGACTGATCGCTTCGCCTGACTCGAGTGCAAATGTGACATAGTATCCACGCTCATTTTGTACGGTATTGATGAGCTTTGAGGGGATTTCAGTCTCCGCGATCTGATCCATCTTCTGCAGCAGCAGGTAAGGAGCCTCTACCGTATCCTTGTTTTCGGTGATTCCGTAGATACGCAAATCGGCCAAGTCCCCCCGGACTTTTCCAACTATTCCCGCTGGCAAAATGACCTGATGCCATTGGCCGTTGATCCCCGTTAAGGGACGTGCGTACTTGTATTGATCCATTTGCCCGTAGGAAACTGAATGCATACAGAACAATAAAAGCGTACAGCATTTAGCCTTCAGATTCATTGGAGATCATGTGTTTGTACTTGGTGTAAAGAAATGAAATAACCAACAGTAATATTCCCAAGGAGACAATCACAACTGTCTTTTCAATGGTACCCATAGTGGCGATATCGTAAAAGAACAGCTTCAAGAGTGTGATGGCAAATAAGGCAATTGCACCGATTCGGAGGTAGGCTTTCTTTCTCCAGATTCCCAAAGAAATCAGTAAAACCGAATAGGTGCCGTATAAGATGCTCAGTCCAAGTTTGTAGGTTTGGGAAGATCCACTTATATCCATCCAGTGTAGCAGCTCACTACTCAGGATCCATAAAATGGAACTATGCAGCAAATAATCCAAGACGACTTGCAGGTGTTGATGAATAAAATTCTGAAAGGTAAACTTATGGCAAGCGTAGACAGCCAGGGCAATAAAGACAAACGATACATATCTGATCCAGAGATAGGATGAGCCAATCAGGTAGTATTCAGCTAGATTCTGATTCAGATACGCGCGGCGCAATTCGCTGATTTCGTACAGGGATAGGGATAAAAACACCGCAATGGCAAGCACAGTCAATCCAAGCGTGATGATTCCTAAAAAGTTGCTTTTGATCCGGGTAAAATTGACGTAGGGCAGCACAGCTACAAACAACAGGGAGTAGTTATTCACCCAGATTAATTTGAATTTCAATAGGTCATAGTTCATATAACTTTCGTCATATCCGTCTTCAGTAATCACCAGTGTGGAGTTTTGGAACAGTTGAGCCCAATACATCATGATTTCCATTCGAAAGGCATTATACAGACTGATCAGCAGAATACCTGGGATGATTGAAGACATTATTTTGAAAAACCAACCATTCGAAGCGAGGGCAGTGTGGTAGTTTTTATTTTGGTAAAGTAGGGTGATAAAGGCAAAAGCAGCCACAAATAATGCGGTGGAAAGAAAATTCACATTGAGGAAGGGCGTTAATTGCTCAGCTTCCTCATCCATGTAATAAGTCGTTGACCAGTCCTGAACGATACTGACAAAAGCCAACAGCATCATTGGGTAGGCTATTTTCTCATAGACCAGGATTTGCTTTGTCCTGCCAATCCAAAAGAGCAAAGCAGCTTCTCCAGCCCATAGTAGCGTGACCCAGTTGCCATCGAGTTGGATAGGAACGGCTATGGTCAAAAACACCAGTACCAGACCAGACACCAAATAGAATAAGTTGCTATCAGTGAGTTTTCGTCGGTAGACGACTACACTGACCACAAAATGGATGACCGCATTACCCAGTGCAAATAATCCCAACAACTGCTCACCCGGCACGTGACCGGAAAGTAGGTGATAGCCTAATCCAAAGAATATAAATGAATTGGCTAACAGGAGAAGGACGTCCGGTAGTACATATTTCTCGTTGCGAATCAGCTTGTATGCGATAAAAGTGGCGTAGAATAGCGCAAAGAAGACAAACAGAAATATCCAAGCGATAGTAAGATGGCTACTGAGCTTATAGGAGAAAAGATACCAAGAAAAGTAGCTCACCCAAGTCAATCCAAATGCGGTATAATAGAGTTGTTTCCAATATTTTTTGAATGACAAAATCAGAATCCCAACATTGATGATTGCTATATAACTGAAAAGCACGGTGATATTGCCACTGCCGTCACTCAGTAAGAACGGGACTCCATAAGCACCAACGAGCCCGATAAGTGCGATGACTTGCTTATCGTATTTGATGGCGGCTAATACGGTAAAGGCGGTGAAGAATAGCATCAGGCCAAAGGTCAGCCCCTGCGGAATCAATGAATAAAGGTCATAGGCCAAATAGGTAATAAAGTACATGATGGCCATCGCCCCGCTGACCAGCACGGCACTGAAGTTTTCATACTTTTCTTTCAGCTTTATCCCAACTCCCAACAGCCCGACTCCCATCAGATAACCTAGAATAATCCGAGTAAGCGGGCTGATCAGCTCATTGTCAATCGAGTATTTGGCACCTATCGCCACGCCGATGATGGTAATGACAATTCCGATCTTATTGATCAGGTTTTCCCCGATAAATTTCTCGATTTCTGATTTCGTTCTTGATTTTCCTGGAGTTGAGGGTGCTAGTATTCTTCGATTTTGTGAAGCGGCAAGAGCTGGTGGCGAGAGCATTGCAGGCTCCTTCAGTTCAGGAGTAGCTCCGACTGGAGGAATTGCAGAAGTGGCTTGGCTAGCTTCTGTAGTGATAGATTCAGGGTTCAGTTTCCTGATTTCTTCACGAATCAGATTGACTTCTCTCGAAAAGTCTTCTTGTCTCCTGAGTAATAGATCCAGCTTGCCAGAGAGGATTTTTAATTGTTCGTATTTTTCTTTCATACAGTATGATCTTATCGATTACAAAGGAATGGGGTGAAGAAATGGGCTGAAGCCCCATTCCTGTTCAATTGTTTTTCATTAGGAATTGAATCCGCATTTCTATTCAATTGGTTTTCATTAGGAATGGGCCGAAGCCGCGTTCTTATTCAATTGGATTACTAATCAATTGCACCAAATTTGAATTCCCTCCTGCTTTAGCTGGAGGACTAAATAATTCATATCCTTGCCGGGCTTTAGCCCAATCCATCGTTTAATTTTTGAAAACCAAATTTGACAATAAACTCATCGTGTTCTTCCTGAAAAGTTCTCTTTCGATGGTGCTCTTCTTGATTTTTGATATAATTCCTGACCTTATCCACCACAGATTCTGAAACAGAGACCGCATAATATTCATCCTGCCATTCAAATTTATGTCTAGTCAATTTGTTTTTGTTGATCCAATAAGAGGATTCGCCTTTTAAAAGCTGAACTGTCTTTTGTATGGTTTGATCACACCCCAAGGAAATCAAACAATGACAATGATCGGAATATCCATTTATGAAATCCACGAATATCCCTTTGCTATGTCCGTTTTCACGGATATGATTCCAAACCTTTAATCTGAGTTCTTTCGAATCTAAATAGGTCACCCGGTTTTTGGTGCTCCAGACGAGGTGGATGTAGACTTTCACAAATGGCATAATCGAAAAATTTAATGGATGGATTGAATAAATGGAATGGATAAATGGAACGGACCAAAGGAATGGGCTGAAGCCACATTCCTATTCAAATTTTTTGGAATTAATTTTATGATGGAATGGGCTAAAGCCACATTCCTGTTCAATTCAATTCAATTCTCTCCTTGGAATGGGCTAAAGCTGCGTTCCTATTCAAATTTCTGAAAAATCAATTCTATGAAAAGATAGCTAATGTCATATATCTATTCAAATTAAATCCGTATTGAATTGGCTGATAGGAATGGGCTAAAGCCGCATTCCTGTTCAATTGGATTTCTTTGAATTCCCTCCTGCTTTAGCTGGAGGCAATGGTATTTAATCAGGCCAACTCTCTTAAATCCACTGGCACCACTCGGCTGATGCCGGCTTCGATCATCGTGATTCCATAGATAATATCTGTGCTGGCCATAGTGCGCTTATTATGCGTCACGATGATAAACTGGCTTTCGCTGCTGAATTGCTGGATAATCTGGTTGAACTTGTCGATGTTGGCATCGTCCAGCGGGGCATCCACCTCATCGAAAATACAGAACGGCGCAGGCTTCAGCAGGTAGATTGAGAAGAGTAGGGAAGTGGCGGTGAGGGTCTTTTCCCCACCCGAAAGTTGGTTGATAGTCAGCGGTCGCTTGCCTTTTGGCTTGGCAATAATCTCAATGGCAGATTCAAGTGGATTATTCGGATCGACGAGGATCAAGTCACAATCATCTTCCTCGGTAAAGAGGGAGCGGAAGACCTTAACAAAGTTCTCCTTGATCTTGGCAAAGGCATCCAGAAAATTATCTTTAGCCACCTGATCAATCTCGCTGATGGTGGAGAGTAGGGATTCCTTGGCTTTGACCAGATCCTCTTTCTGACTGTTGATAAAGTCATAGCGCGCCTTGATCTCATCGTAGGCTTCCATCGCCATCGGGTTGATCGGACCGATTCGCTCGAGTTTTTCCTTTTGCTTGCGTATCAGTTCTCGGAGTTCTTCTTCTGCGAAAGCTTCAAATTCAGGTGCCAAAGCGGGGTTTTCCTTCATCAGCTGGTCCAAGTCAAGTTCAAACTCTATGCTGAGTCGCTCTTTCATTCCAGTCATTTTCAGCTTGATCTCATTGAGCTGGTTTTCCAGCGTGTGGATTTCCTGATCGTGCGCTTCCTTGGCTTTCTGGAAACTCCGAATCTGCTGATCCGTCTCATCGATCAGACCACGGCTACCGTAATAATCCTTTTCTGCCTCCGTCACGCCGCCTTCGATGCCTTCCTTTTCGGTGTACAGCTCGGTCAGCTCATCGTCTTTGAGTTCATTGTTATCCAGTAGCCCTTGGATATCGGAGTCCAGCCGGGTAAGTTCGTCCTGGGACTTTTCGATCCGCTCTTTAGAGCCATCATGGGCAGCTTGCTTGAATTCGATCTCCTGATCCAAGCTTCCTACTCGGTTAAGGTGTTGGTAATAGGTGATATTTTCGGTGTTGAAGGCCTGCGACTTTTCCGACAGAAGGGTAGATTCTTTTTCCAGGCTCTCGATCCGCTCCTGTAGCTCGAGTTGCATCTCGCCAAAGTTCATGCGCTGCTCCTTCAAGTCCGGCTGAATACTGTCGAGGCTATCTCCAAGGGAAGCGATGCGCTCAAGGATATCTTCCCGCTTATTGGCATTGCTGGAAAGCAACTCGGTAAGTTGTTCTTTTCTGGTGCGGATGGAGACGTAGTTTTGATTGGTCTCATTGATGCGCTTTTGATAGTCCTCGAGGTCCTTGCGGTAGTTTTTCTCCTTGAGTTTCACCAGGTCAGAAAGGTTCTGATCGAGATTATTTCGGATGCTGCTGACTTTATTGCCCAGCGCTTTGATTTCCTCATCCAGCATCTGAAGATTTTTGGCTCGGCCGATTCGCTTTCCTTCGAAAAGACCTACTGAACCTCCCGAGATGGAGAATTTACGCTTGGTATATTTTCCATTCTCGGAGATGAAAATCGCATCTGTATCGGTTGGGAAATCCCGGTATTCGCCAGAAACGATGTAGACATTGTCCAAAATGAAATTGATCAGTCGGGAATACTTCACCTCGTATTCGATGATCTCCGTGGCAGCAATGGCATTGGAGAAAAGCTGGCTTTGGCTGACTTTGAATTTTTCGAAATTTGCCAGCACAAAAAAGCTGGCCTTGCCTTGGGAGGAATCCGAAAGGAGCTGGACCGCTGCTATGGCTTGCTCCTCGGTCTCTACCACATAGTGGTTCATGTAGCCATCAAGGTAGTTTTCTATGGTCACGCGGAATTTCTCATCCGTAGTCAACAGGTCGGAAAGGAGGGGAATATCCTTCCCCCAACTTGGGTTTTTCTTGAGGAATTTGATGGCTTCAGGGAAACCTTCCAGATTCTCTACCAGTGACTTGGTAAGGTTATACTCGTTGGTTTTTGAGTCGAGTTTACGGGAGGAAGTGGTCAGCTCTTCACGAATCATTTCGATCACTTGATTGGTATCTTCGATCTTTTGATCTAGGTCTTCCTGCTTGACTTTGAGCTGTTGGAAGCCATCAATGGAATTATCAAGTTCGGTTTTAAGTTCGATGATTTCTGATTCAAAATTCACCAAACTGGCTTCTTGCGAAGAATTATCCAAGGAAATCCGTTCTAATTCCTGTTTGAGGGTGGAAAGCTGAATTTGCTTGATCTCTACTTCTTTGCTGAGCTGATATACTTTTTCTTTGAGCTGTTCAAAAGCCTGGCCCAGTGCTTTCTGTGCTAGTTGCTTTTCGGATTGGATGAGCTTCTGTGCATCAACGGCTTCGCGAAGTTCGGAGATCACCACTTCCTTTTCTGCCAATATTTTGGTTGCGGATTCTTTCTCTAGCTCCAGCGCGCGAATGCTGAATCCTGCTTGATCGTTGGACTTGCGATCTGCATCGATCTGCTCACGTAATTTCTGGGAGCGGTCTTCGAGGAATCTAAGGCGTTCGTTTTTTATTTTCTTTTCAGATTCAAAGATCCGAACCTTGTTTACATGCTCATTGAGGGCTTTTTGCCGGGAGGCGAGGAGTTTTTCCTTTCCGATCAGATCCACCTTTAACTGAGCCAGTAATGCTTCTTTGTCACTGATTTGTGTTTGGAATTGGAGCTTACGATCACTTGCCACATTGATCTTCTGACTCGTCTCCAATAAGGAATTGGTATGCTTTTCAATACTTTTCTTTGCCAGGTTGATGCTGGCTTCCCGGTATTCCTTTTTGATCTCAAAATACTTGGAGGCTTGTTTGGCTTGCTTTTCAAGGCTTTTGAGGTTCTTATCAATCTCATAGAGCAAGTCCTCCACTCGGGCAAGGTCTCCATCGGTATCTTCCAGCTTGCGAAGGGTCTCGCGCTTTCGGTTTTTGAATTTGGAAATTCCCGCTGCCTCTTCGAAAAGCTCCCGACGGGAGTTGTTCTTATCATTGAGGAGTTCATCGACCATTTTCAACTCGATGATCGCATAGCTATTTGAGTTGATCCCCGTATCCATAAAGAGGTTTGTAATGTCTTTCAATCGACAGGTGACGCCATTGATTTGGTACTCACTGTCTCCGGATCGGTAGTAGCGTCGGGTGATGGTGACGTAGGTGTATTCAGTCGGAAGGAGATTTTTGGTATTTTCAAAAGTCAGGGAGACTTCAGCCAGATTGGAAGGCTTGCGGGTTTTGGTGCCGTTGAAAATCACGTTTTCCATCTTATCCGAGCGGAGCAAACGCGTTTTTTGCTCCCCAAGCACCCAGCGAATGGCATCGACTACATTGGATTTACCACAGCCGTTGGGCCCGACGACACCGGTGATGCCTTTATCGAAGTTGATGATTATTTTATCTCCAAAACTCTTAAAGCCTTTGATTTCCAGTTTACTAAGCAGCATGCGTATTTTTCCTTGCGAATAAAAAAGCAACATAAGTCCAATTGGGAGATTGTCAAAGGATTTCGGGAATATCGTTGGATTATCGATTTTCGGTTGTGGGTTTTCGGTCGGGTTTCGATTGCTTGTTGGAACTTTCTGGGTTGGAAATGCTTTATTGGTACTATTACAAAGTGATTTGGGTTGTGAGTTTTCGGTTAGGTTTCGATTTGTTACTTGGAGCTTTGTAAGTTGGAAATGCTCTGGTCTTACAATTATAGATTAATGAGACCCTTCGCGAGCTTGATTTGTTATTGGAGCTGTTGAATTATAATAACTGTGTGCTGACTACCCTGTGCCGACCACTAAGAACCGAAAACCGACAAACTGTATTAAATAATGGATGCTGAATTCACCATTACTGGAGAGAAACTTTTAACTTAGAATTATGGATTTGGGAAATATCGTTTATATCGTTGCTGTTCTTGCGTATTTTATCTATCAGGCTACAAAAAACAAAAAGAATAAGCGGAAGCAGAATGAACAGGATTCTATGGATACACCGGAACCTGCTGAGCGATCATCTTCCTTTGATGATCTTTTAAAAGAAATTCGAGGAGCACAAAAGCAAAGTCCTAGTCCTGAGCTGCCAGAACCTATCGCTAAGCCACTGGTACCTGCACAAAATCTAGCTCCCATTACCGAGAAGCCCAAGTCGGTTGGTGGCTATAATAAACCTCTATCCTCCTATATTCCTCGGGAATCAACTTACCAAAAGCCGGTTTCATCCTTTGAAAAGCGGGTCAGCACTTATGGCAAGCCTATAAACACCTATAAAAAGCCTGTCAGTATTTATGATCAGAGGATGTCATGGAAAAAAGCTGTAAAACCTGATGGGAGTGAGCTTGCTAATTACGATGATGTCTACGAGGAAAAAGTCTACGCAAGAGCGAGTGATATTACTTCTATTCCGGAGATTCCAACTTTGGAAATAGAGAAAAGTAATGTGAAATCAGCAAACATCAGCCCTTATGCCAAACTCCTCAGAAACCCTAGCTCTGTGCGCGATGTAATTGTACTGACAGAAATTTTGACCAGAAGGCATTTCTAGAGGAAAGTTGTCGGTTGTGAGTTGTCGGTTTTCAGAGATGGGTGGATTTGATTGGATTTTTTGATTATTGGGAACGGAGTGGACTCACCGTTGGGTAGGATGTAAAGCGGTTGTCGGTTTTCAGAGATTGGTGGTTTGATTGGATTTTTTGATGATGGGAGACCTAGTTGATTCACATACCATTCCAAATATTTTTTAAAAAGTCGAATATTGAATAAAATTTCGTCTAACGTAGTTTAGTAGATCTCTGTTCGCAGTAGATGGGTTTCAGATACCAGTAAATCGTAGCAAAAAAGGCTAACCGCTCAAATCTTATACTTCCTAAATCGTACTTCGCCATTTGTAAATCAAAGTCAGAAAGTTGAATACTAATTCATATACCAATTAATGATTTGAAAAATAGCTTAGGACCAAAACATCTACATCCAAACTAAGTTCTAGCCTGGTACAAAGTAATAAAATAGAACCATGGAGCAGATTAAATTGAAGACGGGAAAATTACCTAACTCAAGAAGAGAATTTATAGAGCGGGCAGGAATGACAGCGGTGATGTCCACATTTGGACTTTCGTTTTTTACAGCGTGCTCAGAATCAGAAGATCCCGCTCAACCTACCATACCAACCACTACACCACCAACAAGTAGCAATGGAATTACGATAGGAGGTAACACCATTCAAATTGAATTAACCACACAAACCGCACTTGCAGTGAATGGAGCATGGCTTTTGATAATTCAAGCTCAAACACTGGTCGTAAATGTGGCTGGAGCTTATATGGCGATGACCTCAGTCTGTACTCATTCTGGATGTGATAGAAACTGGACGTTTTCGAATAGCAAATTTGTTTGTACCTGTCATGGTTCTGAGTTCGACACTTCGGGAAATGTATTGCAAGGTCCAGCAAATCAACCTTTAAAGTCTTATACTACTAGATTGAGTGGAACAGTTTTGACAGTGACGAAGTAATGAAACAGCTAGTCCTTTTATTTTTTTTCATCACTAATATCAGCGTAGCTCAAACTTTCCTAACGGAGTCTGGAAATGTGAATTTCCTCTCTACGGCACCATTGAATGAATTTAATGGAATATCGGATAAGTTAAACGGCCTGATAGATCTATCGAAAAATGTACTTGATTTCTATGTAGACCTCAACACGGTAGATACTGGGATTGGACTTCGAGATAAGCATATGCGTGATAATTACCTGAATACGGATAAATATCCTTTTGCGGAATTCACAGGGAAGTTTAATGCTATCCCAGTATTAACTGGTGGTTCGAAAATACCCGTGACTGCGATTGGCAAATTCAAAATCCATGGGGTAGAGCGACAAATTGAGGTAAAAGGAACCCTTTCAAAAAATTCTAAAGGTGAAATCCTATTAGACGCAGGCTTTGATGTACTGCTTTCGGATTATAAAATTCCCGTTCCAAAACTTGTTTTCTATGAGTTGGCCGAGAAACAAACAGTTGCTATAGTGGCAACCTTAAAACCCAAAAAATAATGATTAAACTTGTACTCCTGACCCTTTTTGGGGTGTTTCCATTATCACTTTTCGCTCAACTAGCGCGAAGCTTGGCAAATCCAAATCAGCCCGTAGAGCTGATCTTTCATGCCCCACGTCACATCAATCTGTTGACTGTTGAGCCTCTAAATGAGAAATCTATGCACTTTGCCATCATGCATACTTTTGGAACGCTGGATGGAGGAGTCCAAAATCTTTTTGGATTGGACAACGGCGCTAATATTCAATTTAGTTTTGAATTTGCTCTGAATGAGAAATTCTCGCTGGCGGCCTCCAGAAGCAGTCGGGACAAAGTTTACAACGTTTTCGGGCGCTATCATATCTTTCAACAAACACAAAACGGAAGCAAGCGTTTCTCCTTGAGTTTGGCCGGTGGAGCAGGAGTAAACACATCTAATTATAATTTTTTACCAGAAAGTGCACCAAATTTCAGAGAACGATCCAGTTATTTTGGACAGGTAATGCTAGCACGGAAGTTTTCCCAAAAAATCAGTTTTCAACTTACGCCAATGATGGCCTATTTTACTGACCCGAGGCCTATCTATCAGATTGAAGGAACGGAGCAGCTCTACATAGCACTTGGATTCAGTGGTAAATTGAAGGTTACCGAGCGTTCTTCGCTCTCGCTACAATATATTCCCAACTTGAATACAAACTTGCGTAATAACTTTGGAATAGGTTGGGATGCCGAAGCAGGAGGACATGTATTTCAAATGTATTTTGTGACTTCACAAGCGCTCAATGAGCAATACCTTTTGGCCGGGGGAAATGGTACGATCGGAGATGAGTTTCGATTGGGATTTAATGTAAATCGAATTTTTGCGACAAGACAGAAACGGAAGTGACAGTTTTTCAGTGGCAGAAATCAGTTTACAGTAGGCAGTAGGCAGCAGGCAGTTTGATTCATTTCCAATTCGATGACTTTCCACTTAACTCAACTGATACCTGTTTACTGCCAACTGCGTTCTGTCAACTGCCCACTGTCACTTCCTTTCATACTCATACAGCGACACATTCCCAACTTTTCTCTCAGAAGTCAGCCTATAATTTCTAGCCAGCCAGTCCGAAATAGCATCAATATCTACTTGCTCATCTGGGTAGGCATGCTGATAATAATCGTAAATAAGGACTTTCAGTTTTTGTGGAAATTTGCGCTCAACCTTTGGAAATTGATTCAGTGGACTTAGTAACTCCTGAGCTGGCGAATCAATTGGAAGCAGTACGTTTTTACTAAAATAAATAAAGCTGTGTGTGTATATAGGAGTAGTTAGATCAGTGACTTGTACTTCAGTAGTTAAGGTTTCAATTAAAGATCCATAGTGCTTTAAGTTAGTCTGATATTTGATCGAATACAGTGCAGGAATGAGTAGGGTAAGCCCTAGAACAAGCAGTCTTAAATTTTGATTTTTCAGGAAGATGGGGACCGTCAAGAGCGTATTGAAGGCCGCCATTTTCCAATCTTGTATCAGTAATGCAATGACTACCCCAAGTAGTAAAAGTCCAATAATTCGAGCCTGCCAAGCTTTACTATTCTGCCATTTTTCCCAGCCCGAAGCAATCAGATAGGCAAGAATTGGGACTAGGATAATCAGGTGGCGGGGATTGAGATAAATGGGGTTATAGAATGCTAAAGTGGAGCTCATAAACCAAAAGCCTAGCATCAGACAGATTAATGCAATCACAAAACTGAAAGACTTGGATGTCTTGTCTTTCAAACCAAAGACTAATTCCGGAAGCGCAAAAACCAACCAAGGCCAATAGGCTCGCTCCACTAAGGTCTGAAATGGAAGAATAGTCAATCGCTTCAGAATAACCCCGAAGCCTTTGTCAGCATAGGTAAATTCAGAAATGTAATGGCCGGCATTAATGGAGCTGACTCGATAGAGTGGATCTCCAAAAGCTATCCAAAAATATGTCAAATAGGTTATGCCAAGGATCAAACCTGAGCTCAAAATCGTTCCATAAAACTTCCAATTAAGCTGATTTGACTTGTAGTCGAAGTAGGCGAGTAGGAGAGGAAGTGGTGCCAGGAAGATGATTGTCTCTTTGGTGAGAAAGCCTGCAAATAAGCCGATGACAAGAAATATTCCGGCCAGAATTCCATGCTGATTTCGATAGATCGCTGCAAATGGAACCAGACAAACCCAAAATACCAAAACAGAATCTGGATAAACTTTGGTTAAGAAATGAAGGAAATACACCTGCGTGCAAAACCAGATACTAAGTACAATCAAGGCTTTTGTTCCTTTGATAATCCGCAGAAGCAGGAAATAGGCACCTAAATAACTGATTAAGGATATAGCTGAAACGGTATGGGGATCATTTCCAAAAATAAATCCAATCAATCCGGCCGGAATATAGGCTCCCCAGCGTGTGCTGAAATGATAATCTGAGAATACCATTGTTCCCTGCCAAAAGCTCTTCCCTGCAAGTAGGTAATAAACGTCATCACTAAATGTAATTCCATCAAAACCAACCAGCCAAAAAGTTATCAAGAAAAATACCGCATAGAAGGAGATATGGTTTCGCAGTACTAATTCCCGGATTTCATTCGTGGTTTTGGGCATTGCCCAAAAATAGCATTAATGATCAATAGCAATGTGCGCGATGATTCAATTTCTGAAAATTCAAGCCTAGATAAGATTTGAGCATCAAGTGTAAGATACCAGTATCAAGCGCTGGATTTTACGATTTTACTTGATGATAACCTTCAAATGCCCGCCTTCCGTGTCGGGAGTTGAACTCCTAACGGCTCCTGGTACAACCAAGAGGCTTTGGAAAATAAAATCAATTGTCTCTCGCATGGTATCCTACTTCGAATTCAGAGCTAATTATGGGAGGTGGAAAAGGAATTGGAGTTTTGAAGTATGAAGAAAACGAAGTTAATATCCTGTTTTTATCAGGATACTTTGCAGAAAATAGACAACAAAATCAGCCCAGCTATTCAAGCAGTCAGGAACATAAATGCCATTTCTACCCAGTATCAAAACTAAAGATTAGAATAGATTAAATCAGCTAAAAATATTAATTCTGAAAGCGGATTATTCATGACAATAAGCGTCACTACTTTTCCTATTTAGCAATTCATTCTGTAATTTGAAAATCAAAATCAGATCATTATGGCACAAGCTTCAAAAATCGAACAGCAAAAAATTCTTCGGGTTTTCAAAATGATTAACCTCTTGCAGAGTACGATAGGGAAACCTGTACATCGCTTGGCCGAACTACTGGAAACTGACGAGCGGACGATTTACAGGTATTTCAAATTGCTGGAAGCCTTGGGTTTTGAAGTGATCAAAGAGTTTAGCAAGTATAAGATCCAGCGTGAACCCGGAATGGATCAAACGATGAATTATGGAACTTTCTCTGCTGAAGAAAGCAAGTGGTTGCGAAGTCTGATCGAGCGTCAAGGCAGGCAAAATCTCTTGCATGATTCGATTTTGAAAAAGCTGGCAGTACGGTCTGAGGTCAAAAAAGTGACTGAGGAATTATTCAAAGCCAATTTGGGAAGATTGGTAGATGAGATTGGAAAGGGAATTCAGGAGAAAGTGCAGGTCTGGCTGAAGGATTATTATTCTTTGAGTTCGGACACCATGAGCGATCGCTTGGTGGAGCCTGTTACCTTCTCTTATAATTATGAGTCGATTCATGCGTTTGAACTGGAAAGCAAGCGTATGAAAGTCTTTAAGATCGAGCGGATTGGCGAGGTAATATTGAGTCAAAAGGATTGGGCCTCGGAATCAAAGCATCTGGTTCCCGGAAGACAACTATTTGGTTTTACCGGAAAAAATAAGTTTCTGGTCAAGCTAAGATTGAGCAAAAAAGCGTACCAGCTGATGATCGAAGAGCATCCAAACGCGCGGCCATTTATGTTCATTAAAAACAGGAACCAATACTTTTTCAATGGGGAAATTCCTCATCTTCCAGGCTTGGCACGATTTATTTTGGGACTTCCCGGAGAAGTGACGGTTGAGGAGGGAGAGGAGATGAAGGTTTATTTGAATGAGCAGATTTTACGCTCGAATTTTTAAATTTAGATTAATTAAAGGGAATTAATGGCATGGAGCTTTGGTATTCAAACTGTTAATTTTTAGATTAACATTATTTTTTTCACACAAACAATTTTTATCATGTTCAAAAAATTAAGTATCCTTCCAAGGCTTTTTTTACTTGTCTTGATCGCTTCTTCCTGTAATCAGGAAGAGCAACCTGTAATTTCGGATCAGTCTCAATCAGTAGAAACCAGTGCTGTTTTGCCTACGTCTGAGATTGATCAAGTGATTCTCAAGTCACTTCAAGAGACAGGTGATTTCATTTGGGCTAACCAATCTGATGAGTTGGTTTATAGCGCATTGATGTCATCTGACTCGGTTTTGACCATTGGATATCAGCCAGCAAGTATCAGTCAACCAAATTCCAGAATTGGACTAGAGGATATTGCTGCGCCAGTTTGGCAAGATGCAGCAAACAAAATCATCAAAACTGTCCAAGAGACTGTGATGAGGAATCCCAATCCTGCGGCGAGGACAGACACAGACCGAGCTAGTGTTCACGCAGACCTTCCTTATTTGGAAATGAAAGTGGCGGACATCAATGTTCTCAGAAAACTTCGTGGAATGGGGGAGGTTCGATACCTAGAGCCACGGGGCTATGAGTTTGATTATTCACTGCTCAATGGTCCTGAAACTGCTCGAGTATTAAGTGCTTCTGGTTGCGCAAATGAGCCAGGATCTATTCCAGCAAGTGATTTTGTGACCATTAGCCCAAATGCAAAATCTTCATGGAATTATCTTCAAATGGGAATCTCTCAAGCTTGGAGTCAAAGTACCGGAGCAGGAATTACTGTGGGAGTAATAGATACAGGACTTTCGTCTGACCAAGTTATGTTTGGGAGTCAATTTAATAGTGGGGCATCTTCCAATCGAAGCGTACAGGCTTTCGGAACTTACCAGACCGGTTATTGGTGGTGGAAAAAAGCGGATGGTCCAAATGATCAATGTGGTCACGGAACTGCCATGTCAGGTGTGGTAGCTTCACCGCGAAATACTGTAGGAAATTCTGTTGGAGTCGCTTACAATGCTAGTCTGATCAGCGTCAGAGGGACGAGCGACGTGATTGTAAATTCTGGAAATGAGAAAGATGGAGTCGCTGATGCCTTGGTTCTTCTAGGTAGAAGATCAGATGTGAAAATCATCAGCATGTCAATTGGAGATTTGTTTTACAATTCCAAAGTTGCAGATGCTATTCGGTATGCAAATAATCGTGGGAAATTGATTTTTGCTGCAGCAGGCACATCGACCACATTCACCAATTGGGTTGGAGTGATTTTTCCAGCAACTATGGATGAGACTGTGGCAGTGACAGGAGTAAAAGAAGGTAATGGCTACCAACGTTGCGACACTTGCCATTCCGGTTCCAAGGTGGAATTCACAGTAGTGATGGAGCGAGCTGGAAGCCAAACGAAGCCTTTAACGACTGCGCTATATAGCAATGATCCATCGACAGTAGGAGGATCATCTGTTGCTACGGCCACCGCATCAGGAATCGCTGCATTAATCTGGTCTGCAAATCCGAGCTGGAGTAAAGATCAAGTCTTGAATAAAATGAGAGAAACCTCGGCTCTTTTTCCAAATCGGAATTCAGAATACGGCTTCGGAAATCTGAATGCAGCCGCTGCGATTGGAGTATATTGAAAGCTTAAAAGCTATTGCAGGAAGAGTAGACAGTGAATTTGTTAAAATTAAGGGCAAAAAATTTTTCGCCCTTAATTTTTTAGATCCTGATTATTCAGATCATTGGATTCATAATGGGTTTGTTTTTAACGCAAACCTAGAGGATCAAATTAGCTTATGAAATATGTACTTGCTCGGGGGGATACGGTCAAGCTAAGATTGAGCAAAAAGGCGTACCAACTGATGATCGAAGAGCATCCAAACGCGTGGCCATTTATGTTCATTAAAAACAGGAATCAATACTTTTTCAATGGGGAAGTTCCTCATCTTCCAGGATTGGCACGATTTATTTTGGGACTTCCCGGAGAAGTGACGGTTGAAGAAGGAGAGGAGATGAAGGTTTATTTGAATGAGCAGATTGAAAAAATAACTTTGAGATAATAATAACATCAAAGAAGCAATAATCCACTCAACTATTCTGAATTGTAATCAGGAAGCTATCATTGATTTACCTTATCCGCTTATTGGCAAGTATATTTCCAAAAACAATCATAACTACTGCGCCTGCTAAGGATACGAAAACAATTATACTTTGACCTATAGATGGCTTATCTATCCAAATTCCAACAAAATATCCTGCAATAATTATCAGTCCCATGACACCCAAAAGAATGAATGCAAAAGTGGGCAATCCATTGCTTATTGCATTTTCTTTTTCTCTGTTAGATAATTGATTGTAACCCGCCAATAGATTCGGGAATACTTTGATCAAAATGCCAATTGCTATAAAAATCAAGCCGATGTAAATGGATCCCATGATAAAAACGTTTCGAGTCTTAGAAATTAATAATATAATTCTTTTAAAGCTGGATAACAATAATGTTTGTTGATGTTTCTCCTTGAAATTAGAAAATAGCGTTAGAAAATAATCTAAAGCCGTTTTTTTGAAGTTTTAAGTTGGTTTTTCATAAATCACCTTCCCCACTCTTCTAATATGTTCAAATAGTGATTCATTTTTTATGTGACTCATAATCGCCACATCAAAAAAGTAAGGCTGATAACTATCATCGAGATCTCCCCAAAAGCTAATTTGATCCTTAAGTTGAAGTTCATTACCAATTAAAACCATATCCAAATCGCTTCCTGGCTTGAAGTTGCCTTTAGCCCGCGAACCATAGCGAACAATTTTTTCGATATTTGGATATTTTATAGCAAAATCCCTAATCTCGTTAAGATTAGCTTCTAAAATCCCGATTTCAAGAGCTAGTGAATCTTTGATCATTAGAGTTTAATTTATTTCTAATTCAAGTCTTTCAATTAATTGCTTGAACATCTTATGGTAATTTGTTTCTATTGCTTCTTCTACAGATTCAGCTGTTTCTAAATTATAGGTATGACTTGTTAGCTTTCTGCTTTTTACCATTTCCATCCAACCGTTTCCATTTTCTATTATTCCTAATTGAAAAGCAAGTCGAAAACTAGCCTTGGATCCGATCACATCGGTATATCCTTTATTAATTAAAAAATCTCTTAGTGTATTCCAAGCCAATTCATATGAATATTCAAAAGCCTTGATTAATCCTTGTCTTTCCAATTCATTGAAATCACCCTGCTGCACTGCTTTATCCAATTGTGCAAAAGCCTTTTTAAAATTATCAAAACGTTGTTGCCAGCGGATATTTTAATTTTCCATTAATGAATTTATAAAAATTTAAAGAAAGGGGCGAAAAATGTTCGCCCCTTCTTTTTCAATCCAGTTTTTTAGACTTCAGACTTTAGCATTCAGACTTCAGACTTTGGCATTCAGACTTCAAACTTTAATTGATCGTCTTTGTCAGTTTATCCACCTTATTGCTCAGGTCTAAAATAGCTTTTGCATAGCGGGTATCCCATTCTTCCAGACGATCGGTAGATTTGATTTCTACTTCATATTGAATCCCTGGAAGAATCCAAGAAGCATAGCCAGAGAATGGATCGGTACTTACATAAAGCGAGCGATACCAGCTTCCATAGTACATTCCCTTTGGATCTATCCAGCTCTTCTCCAAGGCTAATAACCCTTTATTGATTTTACTGATTTTACCCTTACTCAATTTATTGTCTGAAAGGGCTGCATCTCTTGCTGTTTCAAAAGAAGCTGAACTCACTTCCAATTTCTTGATGGCTACATCGACCTGATCAAATGTGCTAAAGTCAGGCGCTATAGTTTTCACGTTTTTTACAGCATTATCGAAATGCCCTCGAAGGTCCTGCGCATAGCGAGGTACATCATAAGGAATGACTTCGGCATTTGCCAATCTAAGCGTCAAGATTCCGATCACTTGAGCAACTGTCCCGCCCATTTTAAAGGTGGGATCTACGAATTTGCTGTAATAGTTGAAGTTGTCATAATTGGAGTGATAGGCTGTTGGCCCGCCAGCTCCACCACTCAAACTTGGTATGCCCACATGCATGTAGAATGCAATATGATCTGATCCACCACCGAGATTACCGATTCTGGGTTCCTCATTTTTACCTGCCCAAACTTGAAATACGGTCTTTGCTGAATCTGGATAGGCAACTTCCTTGGATGCTTCAATGATCAAATTCTTCAAGGTAGGAGCGGAGGATACCCCAAAGTTTCTTCCAGATACGCCACCGTCAAAATTCATATAGGTTACTGCTTTGGCTCCCAATTCTTTTTGGTATTGCTCCACCCATTCGGTAGAACCGATCACACCTTGCTCTTCAGCATCCCAATGTCCAATCATAATGGATCGAGCAGGAGCTTCCCCATCTTTCACCAATTCGCCAAGCGCCTCAGCAAGAGTCAGCATCATGGCCGTTCCAGAATTGGGGTCAGTAGCACCAAAGCTCCATGCATCGTAATGGCTGCCAAGAATAATCCACTCATCAGGATACTTACTTCCTACGAAAGTTCCGATGACATTATTAGCTCTGATAAAGTCTGATTTCTGATCGACCATCACTCGGACTTTTAGATCAGATCCACCAGTAAGTTTATAGTCAAAAGGTAAACCGCCCTGCCAAGTTTCCGGCACCGCTGCACCTTTCATTCTGCTTAGGATTTCTTTGGCAGCGCCATATCCAATGGGAGAAACAGGAATGGTATGAAAATCCACATCCTTTGGGTCCAAACGCTTCGCTTGGACTTTACCATCTCTAGGAAGTGCTGGCTCAAAAGGGGTAAGAGGATCGCCTGTGTAATCCAAGGTCAGCAACGAACCCCGCTGAATGGTAGTCTCATTGAAGAAGGGGCCATCAGGGTAGACTTCGCCTTTACCAGAACCGGAGTCTTCGGGATCGGTATAGATGATTAATGCTGCGGATCCTGCGGCTTCAGCAAATTTGGCTTTGAAGCCTCTGAAGTTTCCACCATAGCGAGCGATTACCACTTTGTCTTTCAAATCCACGCCCATTTCCACCAACTTCTCAAAGTCAGCTTTAGTGCCATAATTGGCATAGACTACCTCAGCGGTGATATCCCCTGAACCAGAAAAAGCATTGAAGCCTTTGTGTAAGCGTGGATCAGTGGAAAAGGGATCACCTTCCACCGGGCCTTCCTGCTGAGAAAGAGTCATGGTCACAGGACTGATGAGCTGAAGCACAGATTCACCTGGATCGTTTGGAAGGTACACATCGTAAGGATGGATTTTTACATTCATTCCTGCTTCGCGCATCACTTTGGACATGTATTCTGCGACAGCTTCATTTTCCGGTGTTCCAGCGATATGAGGCGCTTTAGTGAGTTCTTTAAGGTGAACTTTGAATCTGTCAAATTGAACAGCTTTCAGATAATTCGCTTCAATGGATTTCTCCGCAGCTTGACTTTTTTGGAAAAAGCCATCTAATTGTTGTGCAGCTGCATTAAATGCAAATGCTGCAAATAGACCTAATGAAAGTAGTGGTTTACTTAGTTTCATGATTAATTTTTAGTTGTGAGGTTAGCTACCGAGCGTATATTTTCCGAAGGCACATTCACGATTCGTTTGGTACGGAGGTAGCGGTTAAATTCGTATTCATCATAGTTTGGGTTTTCAGGATCAAAGCTTGAGATCCTCACCAAGCCTCGAGCGTGGATAAACTCGCCATTGCCGATCCACATGCCTACGTGGACTACGCGTTCTTTCTTTTCTTCAGTGGCTTTTTCACCAAAGAAAAGAAGATCCCCGACCTGAAGTTTTTCCCAGTTTTTATCTGCATCAATCAATTCGCCTTCATTAATTTGCTGCGAAGCATCACGGGGAATAATCTGTCCGTTGAGGTAAAAAATAGTTTTAGTAAAACCGCTGCAATCCATTCCTTTTATGGATGTTCCTCCCCATAGATAGGGCGTACCCATCATTTGCTTTGCAGTGTTGATCAAAGTTTCAGGATTTGTATTTCGAGTAGCAATCCAGTTTTCCCAGAGTTGGGATTGACTCTTTGAAACCCAGCCTTTTCTTTTGTCAGGAAGGGAAATGAAATAGTGCGAACTGCTTTCATTCTCAATAGTCAGCAAATCTCCGGCAACTAGATCTGAAACCATTTCTTTTCCATCCGCAGTTTCCCAGACATAGCCTACCAAGTCGGTGAAGACCAATTTCGGCGCTCGATACCAAGCCTCCAATTCAGCTTCGCTTAACAATTGGATTCCGGCACGATCTATCCAAGCTACATATTGATCAGGAGTTTGGACTAGAAACCAGCCATCTTCCTCTTTCAAAACAGTAAGAGGAGTACCCATCAAAGCTTGAGTAGCCAGTTCGGCTGAGTGTTTGGGCTGACTGCGAATATTGGCAACGGAGATCGTAACAAGCGCTTTGGTCTGGTCTCCCAAATTTGAGTCTGGCAATTGCTTTACCGCATTTATAAAGTTGAGTTCAACAGCTTCCAATTCAGCGATCAATTCCTGATAGGCTTCAGGAAGATTGGTTTCCCCTTTCAGCGAATCATTTTCAAACGTGATATTCCAAAGTGCCACTCGCTTATCTGGAGCATGCTTAGCTTTTAGCTCTTCGATCAACTTGGTTACCTCATCATTCCTAGTCGGGGATTGACAAGAAAAAGCTACGAGGAGGCAAAAAACAAGGAATAGGTTTGATTTATTCATAGGGATGTAAAATAACAAAACCACAAGAAAGACTTTCAAAAGAAAGCAATTCTTGTGGTTAATATTCCTCAGAAAATTACTTGGACTCCAATCCTGGAGATCGCTCTAAGAATTCCTGATAAAAACGAATATGTCTATTTGACAGTGGAATTCGGTACCCATCTATAAATACGTGCATGACTTGTGCACGAGTCTCAAATGGATCGCCTGTAGCCACAATAAGATTGGCCACTTTACCTTTTTCCACTGAACCATACTTATCAGCTACACCGAAAATCTCAGCAGGATTGATCGTCACCGCTTTCCAAGCTTCTTCTTTACCCAGACCATAAGCAGCAGCAAAGGCAGCGTGGAAAGGCAGATTTCTCACATTTTCGATCTCATCAGTTCGGATAGCTACTTTTACTCCAGCTTTGGCCATTTTGCCAGCATTTGTATAAGGTGTATCGTAGCGATCAGATTCTCGTGTTGGAAGCTCTTGAACAGGTCCTGTGATAACGGGATATCCGGATTTTGCGATTTCATCCGCTACTCGCCAGCCTTCAGCTACACCACTTAGGATGACATTGACGTCTTTTTCTTCAAGCCATTTTAGTGCATTTTGGATATCAGAAGCCGCATCTACTTGTACCAAAAGCGGTAGTTCCTTACTGATTACTTTAGCCAATTGATCCATTTCCGGATAAAATTCCAAAGCTGCTCCAGTTTTTTTCATGCTGTTGTATGCGATGGCATTTTCCCATATTTCATTAGCGTCCTTTAACGATTTTTCATTGGCCTTCTTGATATCATCATCTGATCTACGATCATATCTTCCTCTTCTGCCAGAGTTAGGAAAAGTCATCACCACAGCTTTGAAACCCGCATACATCTGATCAGGTGTGTAGCCATTCAGATTAATGAGTGCTGCAGTACCTGGGAATAATCCTCCGGACGGAACCGTCAGCACGGTAGTCACACCAGAAACTCGAGTGACAGGAATGGCTTCTGAGTTAGGATTGACAGCAGTTAATGCCTGCATATTTGGAGTGAAATTTCCAATCTCAGAGAAATCGACCGTTTCAGCAACGGAACTCACTTCAGCAAGTCCAAGCTGTGTACCGCTATCGATCATTCCCGGGTAGATAAATAAGCCAGTACAGTCGATCTCCTCTGCGCCATTTGCAGCGATAGAAGCTTCGATTTCCATGATCATGCCATCAGCGACAAGTACAGAAGTGTTTGTCAACACACCTTTGGTGATAGTCACCACGGTTGCATTTTTCAATAAGAATTTGCCTGTTCGGGGTTTGATAAACTCCCCGTCGATCTGAGCTATAGCCATCATCGGCACTAGCGCGATCAAGAAGGCGAAAAAGGTTTTTGTTAGTCTTTTCATGTCTTCGTTTTTCGGGGTGATTAATTTTGATTGAATAAATTGCCGGCCATATCAAATAGATGTTCCGTATCCTGCATGCAGCGCTCAGTCTGCTGGCGTAGGTATACATCCTCAACCATCTCTGTAGGACTTACAGTCAGGCGCTGATCGTTCTTATCTTCTTTGATGTCAAAATATTTAATACCATCCACAAAAGTCATTTGAGGAACAGTATAAACAGAAAGTGGATGCGAATCGAAAATCACCAAATCACCTTGCTTTCCCTCTTCAATTGATCCTACCAACTCAGAAATTCCAAGTTGACGCGCTGGATTAATTGTGATCATAGCCAAGGACTCATCATCGGTCATCCCACCATAGCGCTGGGTTTTGGCAGCTTCATGATAAAGGTGACGGATCAGCTCAGCAGAATCAGAGTTGATAGACGTGATTGCGCCATTAGCATTCAAGATGGCTGCGTTGAAAGCGGTAGAATAATACACTTCGAATTTATAAGCCCACCAGTCTGCGAAGACAGATGCACCCATGGTATATTTTGCGATTTCTGGAGCTACTTTAAATCCTTCATTGGTATGCTGAAACACGAGTTTGGTGATATTGAAATCCCGAGCCACGTTGATCAACATGTAGATCTCATCTGCACGGTAGGAGTGACAGTGAATGATGATCTTACCATCCAAAATATCCGCAAGTGTTTGAAGACGCTCATTGTATCTCGGTGAAGTTGCCTTATTCCCTTTTTGAGCAGATGCAGAATTGTAATCTGCCCAAGCTTTTTGGTATTGTATTGCTTCATTAAATCCATTTCGGATTACAGCTTCTACACCCATTCTACTTCTAGGCTGAATTCCATTTCCACGTCCGTGAACACGAGTAGGATTCTCACCCAATGCGAATTTGATCGTTCGTGGAGCATCCATCATGATGATATCATTCGGATTCTTTGTACCCCATCTGTGCTTCAACGTTGCATTTTGACCCCCAATTACGTTAGCCGAGCCGTGCATCGCATGTGAAATCGTGACCCCACCAGCTAGCGCTCGGTAGATTCCAATTTCAGTTGGATTGACCACATCTTTCATCTGCACTTCTGAGGTGATCGGAGAAGTAGCTTCATTGACTACATCAAGTCCAACGTGAGAGTGTGCATCGATAATCCCAGGCATCAAATATTTGCCTGTGGCATCTACCGTCTCCACTCCGGAAGGTGCGGATAGATTTGTGCCTACCTTTTTGATAATTCCGTCTTGAACCAAAACATCAGTATTCTGAAGGGTTCCTTTAGTGACGGTAAGTACTGTTGCGTTCTTGATTAATACGCTGCCTTTTGGTGTTTGAGCTGAGGCAAATGAAAAACTCAGTCCCAACAGTGCAGCAAGAAAATAATTTATCTTTTTCATGTCTTTACAGTTTTGCAGTTATACTTGGAATGAGCGTAGCTTCGAAAGGAAATGATCCAAATTGTCCAATGGACATGGTTCCATCCATGGAGTTTCCATCTATAGTTCCGGAGATTTCAACGACAATTGACATTCCTTGTGCATTGACATCAAAAGCGAATGAAAGTGAACTTCCGTCCAACTTGATGTCCTTAATGGGGGCTGTTGCTTTACCTGAACCTGCGGGATCATCATAAGTGATTGTTCCAGAATATTCGTTCCCGTCTTTTTTTATAGTTATCACTCCGCCACTACTACCGGCAGGGCTTTCAGTGGTATAATCCCAATTACCAGCTACTTTAGTACCAGTAGTAGCTTTTCCAGCTTCATCTGCTTTTTTCTTAGCCTTAGTCTCATAGTCGAAGAGGTAACCATCAGCAATAACATGCTTGATTTGTGTATCTTCTTTGAAAAGTGTGTCAGTAGTCAAAACCAAATTTGCCATTTTACCTTTTTCGATGGTTCCTAATTCTCTACTCATTCCCATCATCGCTGCAGGGTTAGTAGTGAGCGCAGCCAAAGCTCCGGTTTCGGATAAACCACCGTCAATCATTGTCTTCAGTGATTTGCCAATATCACCTGCTTTCACTCCTACAGTAGTAAATGAAAATTGGATCCCAGCCGCTTCCAATTTTCCAGCTTGAGCTATGGCTTTGTCAAAGGATTCTTTAACGCGAATGTATTGAGCCTTGACATCTTCTGTTACGTCTTCCTTCTGGGCTTTAATTGCTTTATCATCTGGAACTTCAGCTTTAATTAAAACTTTCACCCCAGCAGCCTTCATCTCAGGGATCACGCCTTCATAGTTTTCCAAGTCTGTCAGGATAAGATTGAATCCTAGTTCTTTTTGAAGTTTCAAAGCTCTTCTGATTTCTAATTCCGAAGATGCTGAGAACATGACAGGAGTGGATCCAGCAATTACATCCTTCATTCCCATGAAGGTATCATCGATATCAGGTCTTTTTACTCCAGGGACTGATGCATATTTATCCGAATTGATTTTAGTCAGTTCTGTATTTTTGTACACATCCCGGAACTTTGCCATGACACCAGCAGCAGTACCAGGATACATTCCTCGACTACCTTTAAAACTGACTGCCAATGCCGTATTTTCCATGATCAAATTGGAAGAAGTCTCATTTCCTAAGACCATAATGGCAGCTTTTCCAGCAATCATTCCACCTTCAGGAACGATTTGGAGTACAGTGAACCCACCTTTTCGCAGCTCTTCTACTTTGCTATCCATAGCAAATTGGTCTACCGCTGATCTCGAGGGAGTAATACCGGCGATTTCATCAGGGGGGTCGGAGGACACGAAATTTTCAGATCTTTCAGGATCTTTGGGCTTAGTGATGCCTGTATTGCTTGCACCGTCAATGAATCCAGCATAAACGAAAAGTGAATCCCCAGCTATTAATTTTGCTTCTTTTGGAATACTAAGATTGTTTCCCACTCCGGCGATGACTCCATCTTGGATGAGAATGGTTGATTTTACACCAGCTTTTCCAGGTTCTGTAAAAACTGTGGCATTGGTAATTGCAAAGGAGCTGGTTATTCTTTTCTTACCTGTGGGATCGCTTTGAGCAAAGGTTGATGAAGAAATCATCCAGCTACCAAGGATCATGCAAATCACACTTGCTCTAAATAGCGTTCTTTTCATAGAAATTGACGAGGTTAATTTTAAAATTTGAATTGAAAAAGCTTGAATGATTAACGTTTTCCAATCTTAAGATTTTGTCTTGTGACATACTCTCTTTACAGCGAGCAAGCTAATAAATGCTATTTCAGAATCCTTTATGAATTATTTTTTTCGACGTATTTTTTGATCAGTGGCATGCTGTAGTAGTTTAAATACAAAATAAATTATTTGAAAACTGATGGGCTGTTTTTGATTTTACTTGACCGGTGGATCAGTACTGAAATTGTACCTGAGATAGGATATTTAATCTCATCTTAAAAACGCGATAAAAAAGTCTTACTTATTGAAGATGATTCACTCATTTCGAGTTTAGTGGAATTTCGGTCAAATAAAGAAGAGGATAATACGGGTTTGGTCAATGATGGAAATGCCACAATTCAGGCTATAAATACCGGGGGTTTAGCTCTTACTATTACTAAAGTGATGGTTCCATATAAAAATGGAATTGAGACTCATCATCCTATTAGAAAAGTAATACCTAAGGTACCAATCAGTGTATTGAGCTTTTAAGAAAGGAGAAAGAACTGGTTCTTGAAGCATTTAATTCAGATGTCTCTGACTTTACACCCAAACCTTTTAATCCAAATGAACTCGCTATTCGAGCCAAAATAATGTTGCTATAATCCTATGAAAATTAGCCAGCATTTTTTTTAGACTGTTCATTATCATGATCTTAGGATATGTTTAGCCAAGAGAAAACGTACTTTTCAGATTCTGCCAGCTTTTTTGAATTTTTAACTAATTAGTAAATTCTAGCCTGTATCGATGTAGATCGTATTCTTTCTCAAGATGCCAATCAAGAAAAAATCAGTATTGTTCAACTATCCAAGAGCCACAAGAGTCAACATAAAATCAGTACTGCTGAAAGCAAATAAATCTTTGCCCAAAGGAATAATCGTTCTTGAAAATGACCGATGAATGCTATCTGAATCAACTGTAGAAATGAAAAAACCATTTGGCTAAACCATTTCGCTATTCTCAGGAAAAACATGGTCAACATCCGATATAAAATCAGCAGTAAGCTCATGAACATAAAAATAGTTTTACCCTTGGTAAGATAAAAACTAAACATTGTAATATATAAGGTCAAAGACATACGACAAAAAAATTTAAAGTGTATTGAGTTTTTAGCGCTAAACCTGAGTAATTTCGCATCTTTGATTCACATGTTTATGATTTTTCTGGCTGTGGTATCCAACACATAAGTCAAAATAGAATATATTCCAACGCTGAAAAAAAAATTATGAATAAATCAGGTCTGTGGGTTGAGCTTTCTTCTAACTTGAGTACAACTGGGGCCTTGACATTTAGTTCTAAGGCTCTGGTAGCAAAAATGTTATCTCATGCCGCTATACCTAGTGCTAAACTAATCATAGAATTAGGTGGAGGAGATGGAAGTATAACGCACGGAATTGTGGATCAAATGGCTTCTGATGCAAAACTTTATGTTTTTGAAATAAATAAGTCCTTCTGCAAATCCATGGAGAAACTATTTCCTCAAGAAAATGTGATTATCATCAATGATTCTGCCACTAATATCAATCACTATCTCAATGGTGAAAAAGTAGACTATGTCTTATCTTCTTTGCCTTTTAGTTTGATTTCCCCAGAGGTTAAAGACCAAATCTTGATAGCTTCAAAGTCGGCACTGAACCCATCAGGTTTTTTTATACAGATTTGCTATTCTTATTTGCTAAAGAACCTCTTCAAAAAGCATTTTGGAAAAGTAAAAACCAGTTTTACGCTGAAAAATCTACCACCGGCATTTGTTATGGTCTGTAACTAATCGCTCCTAATTGGATATTCTTCAAATCGCACTTTTAGCTAAATTGAAACGAATGAAGGGAGCTGAATTTTCCCCTTTAAAAGTGATTCAAGCAATGTATCCTGAGGATTGGGAGCTATTTCAAGAAGATGTGTTGGAAGCCACTAGGCAGCTTGCTGAAGCAGGTGAAATTGAAATTATCCATGAGGGTAAAAGCATCAGTCCTGATACTTTCCCACCATTAAGCTCCAAAATCAGAAGAGCGAACAAACTTAAATGATTCAAAATGGGTTCTGAGTACATATTTTGAATTTTAAAACAAGAAACTATGAACTTACCATCTACTACACTTTCTATTCCTGACGGCCTAGAATTAATTACGCTAGGTGCGGGTTGTTTTTGGTGTACTGAGGCTGTTTTTCAACGACTAAATGGAGTCGAAAAGGTTATCTCAGGTTATGCTGGAGGATTTGCCGTAGAGCCTCCATACCGAGAAGTTTGCAATGGCACTACAGGCCATGCAGAAGTGATTGAGGTATATTTTCATCCTGATGTGATTTCTTTGGAGCAAATGTTAGAAGTTTTTTGGGGTACTCACGATCCCACCACGTTGAATAAACAAGGAGCTGACACAGGACCACAGTATCGTTCAGCTATATTTTTCAATACGGAAACACAACAAGTAATCGCCGAAAATCTGAAGTCGAAACTCAATGAATCCAAGGTTTTTGATCGACCAATTGTGACTGAGATTACTCCATTTACCAACTTCTATCCAGCCGATAGCGATCACTACGATTACTATAATTCAAATAGCGGTCAGCCCTATTGTCAATTTGTGGTAAAACCAAAAGTGGATAAGCTTAAAAAATTCTTCAGCGAACTGCTCAAGGAGTAGTTAAAATTGAGAATTTTGCTCATTTCCATTTCTAATAATCAAGGAGGAAAAAATATCCTATTCTAAGAGCGTTTAGTTCTTTGGACTTAGTATGTATAGTTTTGTATCCTTCTTTTTTAAAGATTGGAAATGAGCCTTTTCCAGATTGAAAGATTTCTTAATAAAGTAGTAACTGATGAGCAATAATTTTTCTTTTTGGGCTTTATCTTCTTAGTTTTTTAATTGGAACGTCAGCTTTATTCAAACAAAATATTGATTTCGAAAGATGTTGATTAACACTTATACAAACTTCTAATTATTAGTTTCTTATTTGTTTTTCTTGGAGTGAGGCTTAAACTAGTAAAGAGAATTATATAGGTTTAGGTGTTAGTGAAGAATACTCGAGTGCTATTCCAATTTATCCATCGGATGGATTTGTATGGGAGCGAAAATTCACCGCTAAAAATGGTTTAGGGACTGGAATGTATTACCGATCAGATAGATTAAAAGTGTTTCTAAATGTTTCTTAATCAGGTATAGGTGGGTTTTAAGAATTGGTTTCCATTCGAGCGCATTACTTGAGTTTTCCAATTTTGTATCGCTATTATCTACAAAAGTATACGCTGTCGTTGGGTCGAGTTGTAGATGTTTTTGTGGGGTGGTATCAAACAAGAAGGATCAAATAATCGTAGATGCTTTCTCCAGAAGCCCTACTTTCGATTTGGGTCCATTACTTAAAATCAGTCGTCAATGGGGGATCACCGACAAACTATTTTTGGAACCTGAGATTCGTTTCGGAACATTGAGGCAAACCTCAACGCTGTTTTTTGGAGTAGGAGTGTAGTTAAAAGAAAAGCTCCGATAAGTTAATTTTTAACTTTCTTCAGTTTCCATTTTAGGTGGAAACTGTGTCAAAGCTTAATAAATGGCCTGAATAGGCTATATTTACAGAATTTATCCATACGAATGTTTCAATTATTTAAATGAAAAGAACCAAAGCACAAGAATCTCGCGCCGCGATAGAGCGATTGTACATTACCATGAGACACTTGTTCACCAGAGGTGTGTACAAGCCGAATGGTGTATCAGGTGAAACATTGGTAGAAGCACTTCGGACTTTGAGTCCAGAAATCTACGGGACTATCACAGATCCCGAAAAAATTGAGTTGGATGGATTACTTTATGTGATGGAGCGCTTACCTCGCGGAATCGAGGAATGTCGTTATGTCCGATTGATCAGCCGAGAGGGATACGAAACTTCGAATCTAACTGCAATAGTGCCCTCCAAGCGAAAGCGAAATTGCTATAGACTGGATGAGCAAATCATGTATGTAGAGATGACTCGAGGTCGATCTGATATTTATGACATATTGACTCACTTGACATTCTTAAATCTAGAATCCAATAAGATTTTTCAAAATAGTGCTGATGCCAAAGGTAAAATCAATACCAACTGGCGCATGCTCGATGAAATAATAGCAAAAGAAAAAACTGGTGAAGAATTTAATAAAGAGGCTGCAAGTGCCTATTTAAGTCATTTGATAGGTAGAACTTTTGAAGAAACGCTCGCCGCAGTGGACAAATTTGAGCGAAGCAGCAATTCAAATAGTCTGTTTTCTATCATCTACCATTTGGGTAAGTTGGCCTATGATGAGTCAATCCATAGCTTAGATCGTGAGGTTTCGTTTTCGGCTACCCTGCGGGAAAGAGTAGGACATCACGTCTACGGCGAGCTTTGGGCCGGACGAATTAAAGAAACTTTGGATCAAAAAGGTCTTTTAAAACGCCCGATTCATGTTATTTCAGCGAATCTCCATTCGGTATTAAATACCGTTTATGGGTATCAATTGCTCAATCTCAGCGATTACCAAGCCTTGGAAGATGTGGTCATGGCTATCAGTACCAATACCAAAGGTCATCAAGGAAAGGCAATCGAAGAATACGCCTCGGCACATGGTTTTATCAACCTTCCCGATGAGTCTGGTACCAATATCGGAGCTCAGGTTATAGATACCGCACTTTTGGAAAAAGATGAGTTGATTCCCGGGGTAGTTTTACCAAAAGACAAGTCTGAACGTCCTGTATTTGTGGTCATGGATTATGCTTTTGGAGAACAGGCTTATGAGTGTTTTGATGAGCTATTGAAACCTTATCAACAAGGAAAAAAAACTATTGCACTTGATGTGGTTTCTACCTCAATCATGGGAAAAGCTGGGATCCTTTATGGAGGAAAAAGTGATCTTATGATTCCCAATTCACATGTTTTTGAAGGGACAGCTGATAATTATCCTTTCAAAAATGAGTTCAAAAAATCAGATTTTGAAGGATTTGGACTGGGTGTTTATTCGGGTTCGATGGTTACCGTATTAGGTACATCACTTCAGAATAGAGATGTTTTAACTTATTTCATGGAGTCCTCATGGAATGCAGTAGGATTAGAAATGGAAGGTGCACATTATCAAAAAGCGATTCAATCAGCTTCTAAAATTCGAAGAAGTATACGTGCTAATGTCAAAGTATTGTATGCCTATTACGCTTCTGATAATCCACTGGAGACAGGAAGTACCTTGGCTTCTGGAGCTTTAGGAATGGAAGGTGTGAGGCCTACTTATTTGATTACCTACAAGATTTTAGAAAAGCTTTTCGGTTGAGATTTTGGCTAGTCTACCACCAGAACATAATGTTTTACGGAAGTGTAAAAGAAAAAAATAGGTTCAAGCTGTCAGGCTTGAACCTATTTTTTTGATGATAATTCAGGAATTTGTTTAACGCGAATAACAAAAGGGTGATACCGGGACACACAAAGAAATTTCAGGATTGGTTTTCTATCACATATTTCCCAACCATTTATAGCTGGTATTAGAATCGTCCCAGCGAGACAAAATATGGATAGCTGTTGATTGATTTATTTTTCTACCTTTTTCCCACCATTTCTATTCTCCCCCCACAATTTTTGTGTGGCAATTACAACAAGGAATTGATTGCTAGCTGCTCTGGTTCAAACTTTTCCGGTAATAACCCGCTGCTTTGCAACCAATCCAAATACTCCTGAATATTCTTATAATCCATTTTTCCCCAGTCGGCTTGGCTTCCCATGGCTGCTGTCGTCATTCGCACGCTAGCCTCCAAGTCCATTTCTCGGTAATCGGCATCAATATGTGGAAATAGTGTCTCTGTTGCTTCCTTTGGATTATTTTGGGCGAATACAAAGCCTTTTCTGCTTGCTGCCAAAAAAGATCTGTATTGGGAATTCATAGCTTCTAATGACGCCTCATTTACGACGATGACAGGAGAATAGGAATATGGAATACCATAATCTTTCAACCGGAAATGAGTCAACTCAATACCTTTAGCTTTTGCCTGCAACCCTTCCCAATTCATAAAAATCCATGTAGAATCTGCTTTTCCTTCAACCAAGGTATTCCAAATCCCCAATTTGTCTGGATAGAGCAACTCAATCTCACCACTACCGCCATCGTTCTGAATCATTTTCCTGACAATTTCATCTTCGTATCTAGCCTTGTAGGATGCATAACTTTTTTGATCCAATGCCTTGGGACTTTCAAATCCTTTGTCAGCCAGTGACACGATTGCGCTCAAATCCTCCTGAAGCACTGCAGCTATTGCGAGCAGCGGAAATGGATTAGCTTTCGTCCGGTAGCTCAATATGCTTTCCATCGGGCAAAGCGCTAGATCAGCTATTCCGAGTTCCACCTTTTTGGCAGGTGTCAGCTGATAGTCGTCCTGATCCGGTGTGAGCAATTCTACTTCTAGCTCCAAATCTCGGTAAAAGCCTTTTTCCAGAGCCACATAAAAACCTATGTGGTTGCTGTTGGCGGTCCAGTCTAAGGCAAGTCTAAACTTATTCATTTTTTTTGTATGGATTGTAGCTTTTGAATATGGATGTCAGCCCACTTGGTTTTTGACTATTCTTCTACTCGTGTGGAATGCAACATCTCCAACCTCCACCCTTTTGCAGTCCGAACTGCCGTAGCGCTTTCCAGCCAGTGACGATTGCTAGGTTCCTGACCGGGTCTGCTGCTGGTTGCATAATTTTGGTATGCTACCCAAGCTCTGTTTCCTTCCACGTTAGTAGTGATGAATTCAAAACGATTGGTTCGGACTGGGATTGACGTGTTTGATTTTGCCTTTTTGAAATAATTTCGGATGAATTCAATGTCCCAAATCTCGCCTTGCTCCAAGAGCAGGAAATCTTCGGTGTAGTAATCGAGAATCAAGTCTTCATTGAAAGCTGAAAAAAGAGAGTCGAAGGAATCCTGAATCAGAATTTGAATCTGTTTTTCATCTGAAAGAGCAATAGGATTTGTCCTATTCAATTCTTTTTCCATAAAGCCTACAATCAATTTCCCAAGTTCTACACTTCCTTTTTCGGTATAGTGGACATCACCAATTCCTATTCCATGCGCTTTGTGAATAGCTTTTGAATCTTCGTAAATATCATTCACTGCAACACCATGCTTTTGCATGACTGCTTTTGCAGCAGCATTATATTTTTCAGGGTCTGAAGATAACCTACCGGTTTCCTCCTCTGGCACATAAGATGTTGTTACAAAAATCAATTTTGCATCAGTCAATTCTTTGATCTTGCTGATTAATGAATCTAAGTTCGAAGCATATTGATCAATGGTAAAAGTAACCTTGCCGTTGACCTTATCTCGATTTCCATTGGCCTTGGAGTCAGGATGCCGATATACCAAATCCCAAAGCCCCCAATTCAGCTGAATCAAATCCCAATCTTCATCTCCAATCCACTCTTCGATTTTCTCCAAACCAGTTCCAGTATGCTGTCCATTCCCAGGATTATGAGTAACCATAGCTTTTCCCTGAAAATACTTCCAAACATAAGGCGTGTAGCCAATGGAAATGGAATCACCTATGATCAGAATCTTTTGCTGTGGGCTGTCAAAGCCAGAGAAAGTGATCAGTAAAAGAATCAGGCTTATGGAGAGGGTTTGTTTCATGATTTAAAGCGGTTATAGGTTGAGATTTTTCCTAATTAGCTAGAAGGATAATTCATAAAAGCTTGAATTTTATATGGTTGAACTTAACTCGATCAGTTACAACGTGTCAAGATTCAATCAGATCTGGGGTTGAGATTTCAGACCATTTAAGTAGATTGTTTACTGCAATTTTGACTTGATTGGAGGTGGGCCGTCTGGAAGAATTCCTTTGTAGATATAATCTCCTTTTTCAGTTTTGAACTCAGCTTTGATTGACTCTACAAGTGCTGGATTTTGATACAAGTCCACCATAGTCATGGCTAGTGCTTTTGCAGCATATCCCATTCCTTTATGACCAATGGACATTCCTCCGCAAGCTACGACCGCCCAAGAATGCCAAGGTGTTCCGTTTGGCGCAGTAGTAGCACTCAAACTGATCACTGGTACATTCCAACTCACATCACCCACATCTGTAGAACCTCCCATAGAATGCTCTAACGTTTCTTCCAAAGGCTTAATCTCAGAGACTAATCCGATTTGAGGCTTGTTCACACTTTCTTGAATCTTCTTTGCGAAAACTTGTTCTTCAGCACTATAAGAAATAGGTCCTAATGTCTCTAAGTTCTTTTGTAAGACTGCAGATCCTGTACGATTAACCAGTATTTCATGCACTCCTGAGATCAGGTTTACTTCATAGTCGACATTAGCTAAGATTGCTGCACCTTGAGCCATTTTCTCTACTTGCTTCCACACAGGAAATAAGCCCTCTCGACTGCTATCCCGAACTCGTACCCAAATTCTACTGTAGTCTGGCACCACATTGACCACTTGACCCGCATCTTGGATATGGTAATGAATCCGAACTGTAGGCTTGATGTGCTCTCGATAATAGTTGATTCCATTTGCATATAATTCCAAGGCATCAGAAGCACTTCTTCCATTCCAGGGATCAGCTGAGGCGTGTGCCGCTTGTCCTCTGAATTCCACAAGAAAATCCACCAGGGCTAAGCCTTTTTGAGCGTTTACTTTAGTATCATCCGCAGGATGCCAATCCATCATTACATCTACTTCACTGAATAGTCCGGCACGGATCATCCAAAGTTTTCCAAAGAATTTCTCCTCAGCCGGGGTTCCGTAAAATCGAATAGTTCCCTTCAATTCTCCCTTCTCAATCAAGTCTTTGATCGAGGCGGCTGCACCTAATGAAGCCACACCAAAAAGATTGTGACCACAGCCATGTCCTGGAGCATCTATGTGCAGGGGATCTTTGTAAGGCACTTTGTTTTGTGATAATCCTGGTAGGGCATCAAACTCACCCATAATTCCGATAATTGGTTTTCCGGATCCATATTCTGCAACAAAAGCCGTTGGAGTATCAGCAACTCCTCGGGTCACCTTGAATCCTAAAGACTCAGCATAATCGGAAAGAGCTGCAGCGGATTGAGTCTCTTGAAAAGCGATTTCCTCAAAGGACCAGATTTTATCACTGAGGTCTGTTAATGCGGCATATCGTGTCTCAACTGACTGTTGGACTTCAGTTTTCAGCGGATTTGGCTTGGCAGTCTTTTGTGAAAAAGAAAAGGTGGTAAAACCTACTAATAGAATCGGAAATAAAATTGCTTTACGGCAAAATTGTGAGTTTTTCGAATTGGTTCTGGTCATGTATTTTTAGTAAAATTTAAATCGTAATCGTTTTTTGAATTCTTATTCAAATCATGGAAACATCTACAATTAAGATAAAGTAGACAAACTGTGAACCTAATGTCCTGGAAATATGACTCTTAATTTCTAAGTTGAAACTACCTGCCGAAGACTGCAAGCCAAATAAATCTTCGAGGTCAAAAAGAGACCCCAAAGGTTAACAACTGCCAACTGACTACTGATAACTGATAACTGACAACTGATAACCGGCAACTGATCTCACCAAGCTATTCCGTAGTCTTCACCGTAATTACTGGATCCACCCCAAAAGCTTCCATGCTTCCAATCAAACCAAATGGCATTGATTGGTCCGGAAGTTTTAGCCAAAAAATCTAGGAAATAGCCTTTTTTAGCCAATTCAGTTCGAATCCAAACGGGAGTATCTTCTCTGACAGTCATAGCCCCAGGTTTGATCTGGTGCGCTCCAAAGGAACTTTGCATCTGGTAAGAATTGATGTTGGCAGCCTCTGCCGCTTGTTGCACATTCATATCAAATTCTACCATGTTCAAGAAAAACTGAAGTAAGTTTTGATCCTGTGAATCTCCACCTTGGACCGCAAAAGCCAAAAAAGGCTTTCCGTCTTTCAGGGCCAAACTTGGGGTCAAAGTAACTCTTGGGCGCTTGCCTGGCTCGACAAGATTGTATGGGTTCAACTTTTCATTCAGGACAAAGCTTTGCATTCGTTGACTCAAACCTACACCAGTATTACCAGCGATCACAGCCGGAATCCAACCTCCGCTCGGGGTCACCGAAACTACCCATCCCTCAGCATCCGCAGCTTCAATTGAAGTAGTGCCACGTTGGAATTGCTCCAAAAAAGGATCATCCAGTCCCTGAATCGGCATTCCTGGATTATTTATAGCTACTGCGGATTTATTTTCATTGAGTAAGCTGGTGAAAGGGTTGGTACCCCCTTGATAAGGATATGGATCACCAGGCCCAATCGTTGGATCATTTTTAGCTTGAATTAGTTTTGCTCGATCTTTCGCGTATTCCTTCGACAGCAAACCTGTCATAGGACTTACCGGGTCAAATGCCGGATCAGAATAATAAAAGTCACGATCTGCAAAGGCCAGACTCATTGCTTGATAAATAGTATGGATGTAATTCGCTGAATTATAACCCATACTTTTCAAATCGAAATTCTCAAGAATATTCAATGACTGAAGGAGTGCAGGGCCTTGAGTCCATTCTTGAAGCTTGTACACTTCAATTCCTTTATAATTCACAGATAGCGGCTCCTCTATTTTCACTTTCCAATTTGCCAAGTCGGCTTCCGTGAAGAGTCCGCCTTGCTCTCGAGTTCCTCTGACAATCTCTTTGGCAATATCTCCTTTGTAAAAGCGATCATAGCTTGCATAGATAGCCTCTTTTCTATTTTTACCTGCCTTCAAAGCGGCTTTCTCAGCTTCAACCAGTTTGCTTAGAGTCTGAAACAAATCATGCTGTACAAAAATCTCTCCTGCCTCAGGCGCTTCTCGTTCTTCTCCTAGATGCGGTAGAAAGACTTTTTTAGAATATGGCCAATCTTTGATTTTGCCTTTACCCTTTTCAATATTATTTGCCGTCATCTCCTCCATTGGATACCCTTTGGCAAGCTGCATAGCTGGAGCCAAAACCTGAGCTAGACTCATGGTGCCGTATTCGGCAAGCATGGTCATCAATCCTCCCGGTGTACCTGGTGTGGTCGCTGCCAGAGGTCCAAACTCAGGTGGATAGTCCATATTCTGAGATTTGTAAAAATCAACAGTAGCACCAGTTGGCGCATAACCCATAGCATTGATCGCAATCACCTTCTTAGTATTGGGATTATAGATTAAGGCTTGGGTTTCCCCACCCCAAGAAAGCACATCCCACATCGTGGCAGTGGCAGCCAGCATTCCGCAGGCTGCATCTACGGCATTACCGCCTTGTTGGAAAATCGTTGCTCCGGCAGTAGCGGCAAGTGGTTTTCCAGTGATTGCCACCCAGTTTTTTCCATGAAGAACTGGTTTTTGAGTTTGCTGCGCAAAGGTCAGCGCTGGAAGAAGTAGACACGCAACCAGGGTAAATTTCTTAAACATAATTATATTTTTGAATCGTTAATTTTCGTCTAATAGTTGGCTTATGATTGGTTGAAAGCCATCAAATTGAGAATTAAAATGGGTGAAAATCTGAAATAATGAACTAGGTTCTCGAGTAGGTAGACTATTATCGTTGATAAACTTTTCCATGTCCTCGGCTTTATCTCCGAACAATAGTAACAGTTTCTTTCGATTTGATGGGACTTCGATCACATTTTTACCTTGCAAATAATAATAAGTATTCCTTTTGATTATTTTATGATTTCGATTCCCCACCATCAATGCAGTATTGTAATTAGACTCTTTAAAGATTGCTTCTGTACGTCGCATCAATGGAAATTCACCATCAACGAGTACTTCGAAAAACCCGGATATTGGAACTTCTTCGTCTAGAAAATCCATACCATTAACAAAATATCGGGGTACTTTGTAGGCCGAATCAACCCATACCAAATTTTGAATTCGCAATCCCATCATAACTGATACAGTATTGGATTCTGGCTCCATCAGCTCAAATTGATTTGCAGTAATATTGTACCGAACTCTATAACCTTCCAAAAGCTTTTGATCCCTGTAAAGTAGGAGAGAGGCAGTATTCCATTTTTTATCCAAGTAATTATTTCCTTCCACCTTAACCGCTTCAGGAGCTATTCCATACACCATGTTTCCTCCCAACATATTGGGCCGGTCATTGAATAAATTAGTAATATTGGTTGCACGGATGGTTTTTTGTAGCGCAGCACCGGTACCTTCTGCACCGAATTTCACCATGTAAATCCGCCCAAGGTCAAGATCATCTCCAAGCTTGACAATTTGCTCGTAATTATTATATCCATCAAGATTAAGCGAAAGCACATATCGGTCCGGCGCGATATTTTTGAAGCTAAAGTTACCTCCTGCAACAGACGTTTGACCAAAGGCTGTACCTCTTAATGTCACGCTAACTTCGTCTAGGAACTGTTGAGATTCAGAATCCACAATTTTCCCTTTTAGCTCGAAATTCTGGGCAATAGCTAAGGTTAAGCTGAGGAAAAATGAAAAGGTAAAGAATACTAAGGGTTTGATGTAAAGCTTACATTTCATTTCATGTTGATTTATTTAAATCGTGATGAAATATAGGTTAATTGCCTGATTCAATCAATTTTGGGATCAAATTGGCGTTTAGACTCATTACTCACATCAAAGATTTGGGTTTGTATTAGATTCAGAGTTATATTTGATAAGACAGGAATTTTCTGTCTTTTTTAAAAATATATAATCACCTCAACTTTGGAATTCTCATCATTTAATTTCGAACCTTCACTTCAGGATGGCCTGAATGCGATGGGTTATGAAAAGCCAACCCCTATTCAGGAGAAAGCAATCCCCGTGATCATGGACAATAATGACCTGATCGCATGTGCTCAAACAGGAACTGGAAAAACAGCAGCTTTCATCTTGCCTATACTGAATAAAATAAGCAAGTCGGGTATTACAAATCTCAATACGTTAATCTTGGCCCCAACACGTGAATTGGCAATTCAAATCGATCAGCAGATTCAGGGCTTTTCCTACTTTTTAGGAATCAGTTCCATTCCTATCTATGGAGGTGGAGATGGAGTCGTATGGGAACAGCAGAAAAAGGCACTTGAACTAGGAGCAGATATCATAGTGGCAACCCCAGGTCGATTGATTGCATTACTTGCCGGTGGCAAAATAAATCTCAGTTCTCTTCAGCATCTTATCTTAGATGAAGCAGATCGAATGATGGATATGGGATTTTCAGATGATATTTTGAAGATTGTAAATTACCTTCCCAAGCAACGACAAACTATTCTGTTCTCTGCTACAATGCCCACTAAAATTCGGCAGTTTAGCATGAAGTTTCTGAACAAACCAGTAGAGATTTCAATTGCACTGGGCCAAACTGCAGAAGGAGTTACTCAATCGATGTATTCAGTGTATGACACTCAAAAAGAAGAACTTGTCAAGAAGATTCTTTCTCAAAAAGAATACGAGGCAGTAATAATTTTTGCGTCAACTAAAGAAAAGGTAAAGTCACTGTTCAAAGTTCTTCGAAAGCAATTTGACGTAGAAGCATTTCACTCTGATCTAGAGCAGGTAGAGCGAGAGAAAATCATGGCCGCCTTCAAAAATAGAGCAGTTAAAATTCTTGTGGGCACCGATATTATCTCACGGGGAATAGATGTGGTCGGTATTGAATTAATAATTAACTATGACACTCCCTCTGATCCGGAAGATTATGTACACCGAGTTGGAAGAACTGCAAGAGCAGACAAGGAAGGCGAAGCGATCACTTTTGTTAATCCTAAGGACCAGTATAAATTTGTTCGAATTGAAAAATTAATTGGGATGCAGGTTACACAGAATCCACTTCCCGAAGGCATGGAAGCAGGCCCAACATATACAGGTGAAGCAAAAAAAGAAGGTGGAAATTTCAAATCAGGCAATAAATCTAATTTCAAAAAACGTGAAGGGGATAAACCTAAAAATAAGCCTCAGCATTCTCGCCAAGATAAAAATCCAAGACCGGCTTCATCAAATACGACTCCGGAAGCTCCTCAAACTACAAAGCCATCTTCAAAAAACGAAAGCAAATTTGGTGAAAGAGAAAATGTGATAGATCCAGAATGAGATGATAAAACGATTGATATATAATAGTACTTCAGTTTAATTGAGGTACTTTTTATTTTTTAAATCATTCCTATTTACAAAAAACTAAGATTTAGATCCAGAGAATCTTCAGTAAGTTTTTTACTAGAATTACGAATCACAGTAGGCCTCGAGATTCCGATTTCACAGTATTTTGGTGGAACAAGAGCGTTTGTCGTCAAGGACTTCCAAGCCAGTAACAAATTGGTAATTGATGCACAGGTAGGTTTTAAAACCTAGGCTTGTGTTTCTTGATAAAACCAAACTAACTCAGGTCTTAGAGATCGATTTTTCGACACTAATGATCAGGTCAATTTTTCAAAAAAGTTTGCTGTGGAGTTCATGTCAATCAAGGCTGTCTATAAAGTCGAGCGTTCTGGGCAAGGTTTCTTTTAGATTGCAAACTTGAAATTCTTTTTGAGACTCATATTTTTTGGGCAAAATTAAAAGAAGGAAAAAATGATCCAGTCTCCCTTTCTACAAGCAGTGACGAGAATCTATTACGCTGATGAACAAAAAAGTACTGCCAAAGTGGGACAAAGAAATAGTCGAGATTATAAAAACTAGTCTCTCTTGGAATAGATCCTATACTAAAAGAAGTAGCCCTTTGTCGTATAGCTTTGGAGGAGTTGCCAGATAATAGCGTCTGATGATTTAAAACTTAGCTTCCCAATATTTTGTAGATTAAAAGTATAATAATAAAATTAATTGAACCAATATCATTGCAATATGTAGCTATATTCGGAATGATGAGACAGTTATAGCGTGGGGATTGGACCACTTCAGCAAAATTTTTCAAAGATTTTGGTTATGCAAATAACAAATACGATCTCAAAGTGGCAGAGGTGTCCGAGAACTATTCCACCTAATTTTTATACCTATGAAAGTAAAAAATATTGTTCAACTTTTTGAAAGAGATATAGATCGCTTCAAGAAAGAAATCGAAAGCTATGAGGATGAAAAAAATCTCTGGACTACCACTAATCAAATTACCAATTCAGCAGGAAACCTAACACTACATCTAGTAGGGAATTTGAAGTATTTTATAGGCAAAGAAATTGGAGGCTATGATTACCAGCGAAATCGGAAGTTTGAATTCGCTGGGACAGGTATTCCTCAAGCCGAGCTTCTGAAACAGATAGTTTCCTGCAAAAATCAAGTAATTGTAAGTTTAGAAGGAATGGACGATAGTCTACTTTCAAAGAATTATCCGTTGGAGGTCTTCGGATATCAGATGACTTACTGTTTTTTCTTGCTTCATCTCTACGGTCATTTAAATTATCATTTGGGTCAAATAAATTACCATAGGCGATTATTAGACAATTAAGCACATTGAGACTAATCAAAAAAGCAATGATACACGAGACTTTTCTTTATTAGTAAAGCATTCTAAAACGGATAGTACCAGGTATTTCTTTTAATTCATTAATCGCATCAGAAGAATAAGCTTTATTTATGTCAGTAATCACGTAACCAATGTTCTCATTGGTTTTCAAATATTGTCCTACAATATTCACCTCATAGTTGGCCAAGATTTGATTAATCTTGGCTAATACTCCTGGTTCATTTCGATGCAGGTGTATCAATCGATGTGCATCTTGTAAGAACGGAAGTTGAATATTCGGAAAATTTACTGAATTGTAGGTGTTACCGGTATTGACGTATTCCATGATTTTGCCAGGCACAAACCGAGCAATATTTTGCTGAGCCTCAAGCGTACTACCACCGATATGGGGTGTGAGAATAGTATTGGGCAAACCGATCAACTCAGATTCGAAAGGTTCTGAATTATTTTTAGGTTCTTCTGGGAATACATCTACGGCACATCCTCCAAGGTGGCCAGAGCGTATGGCATTACTCAGGGCTGGGATTTCGACCACATGACCGCGGCTCAGATTAACCAAAATCGCACCTTTCTTCATTAGTTTTATTTTCGATTGATCAATCAGATTTTCATTTTCTTTTCTCCCATCCACATGAAGGGTAATTACATCACAGGTCTTCAGCAGCTCATCCAACGAATCCAATTTAGTAGAATTCCCCAGTGCGAGTCTTTCGATAACATCGTGATAAAATACATTCATCCCCATATTCTCCGCTAAAACAGAAAGCTGTGCACCAATATTTCCATAACCTACGATTCCAAGCTTTTTGCCTCGAATCTCAAAACTTCCATTAGCTGATTTATCCCACTTCCCCTGATGCATTGCTACTGACTTATCCGCAAGATTTCTCATCAGGAAAATAATTTCTGCGATAGCCATTTCTACCACCGAACGGGTATTACTAAAAGGTGCATTAAAAACTGCAATGCCCATCTCTTGACAAGTCTCCAAGTTAATCTGATTGGTGCCGATGCAAAAAGCACCTATTGACAGAAGACGATTGGCATTTTCCAATACCTTCTTAGTCACATTAGTTTTGGAGCGAATCCCCAGAATCGAGATATTTTTGATTTTCTCACAGAGCTCATCTTCGCTCAGTGCGGATCCAACTACTTCGACGTCATATCCTTCATCATTGAAAAGATCAACAGCGATCTGATGTACATTTTCAAGCAAAAGAACTTTGATTCGGCTCTTTGGGTATGAAAATTTCTTATTTAAATTATTTACATAAAGAATTTCATCCAAGCTTGGAGCAATATGATCCGCCTGAGCAGTGACACTAGGGCGACTTACGTTCTCGGTAAAAGCGTAGAACTTATTTGCAAGACCAGAGGCCTTGATTTCATAATCAGTGTACCCATCACCAATCACATAGATATCTCCGCCTAGATTGATTTTCCTTATTGTCTCAGCTTTACCATTATTTTTAGAAAGTGGATTTTCCCTGTTAAAATCAATGATTCTTCCAGTTTCATCATAAACAAATTCGTTTGCGAATACATTAGATTCATGGATGCCATAATCCGCAACAATGGGAATGATAAAATCTTTGAACCCGTTAGAGACAATATAAATATTGACAGCATTATCTTTTAGAAATTCCCTGTTTCGCTCAAAGGACTTGGACACTTTCTTCTTTAACACATCAATCAACTCACTAATCTGACTTTTAGTAGCATTCAAAATCACTATTCTCTGCTCCAGACTTTCGCGGAATGTCCAAGTTCCATCCATTCCTTTGTCTGTGATATCAATAATGGACTGAAGTTTCCGATCTCGATCGGGGTCATTGGCAAGGCTTATTTCTCCTAAAATATCCAGCGCTTCTACCTGAGTAAATGTACTGTCAAAATCAATGATGAATTTCGTGGTTTGAGGCATGGGGGGCTAGATTTTCACAAGCAAAATTACAGTATTGTCAAAAAAATAGAAGTTTTATTGCTAAAATTGTTGAAATTATTTTCGTAGACATCTTTTTTTGCAAATTGATAGCTTTCATTTTATTTCTATTCTTGACTTTAAACGAATGCTAATTTTTATGATTATCCGCAATTATGACGGTAATCTAATTTTCTTTGCTTGACTGACAGCGGGGCCCGCCACAGCGAGGCAGGCCTACTGATGCGGGGTATAGGCTGACGAAGGATAACCGAAATACTAGTGTTTACCATATAGTATAAGTTTTTTGTCTTTTACCGGTGTGATTGCGGATACACATAATAATCTTTATTGTTATTCTTTTTCATTGCGCTTCTAAGTCCTATTTTTACTTTCACTAACATGAAATAAGATGAATAAACGATATTTATTAGTAACCATCCTTGGACTTGGATTAACTTTTTCCTGTAAAAATGCTGAAGAAAAAGCCGAAATCCTCATTGACCTTGATACTGCTATACCAGGCAATTATGGAGAAATATTAACTGCGGATGAAGTTATAAACGCATTGGAGATGCTAAGTCAAGTGAACAGTGATGGAACTTTCTCTGGAAAGATCTCAGGAGAAATCAAAGAGGTATGCACCAAGAAAGGCTGTTGGATGACGATGGATCTTCCGAACGGAGAGTCAATGAGAATAACCTTTAAGGATTATGGGTTTTTCGTGCCTACCGATTCCCAAGGATTCCCAGTTGTACTCGAAGGGGTGGCGACCCTTACAGAAACTGATGTAGCCACACTGCAGCATTTTGCGGAAGATCAAGGAAAAAGCGCTGAAGAAGTGACTTCGATCACTGAAGCAAAGCGTGAGATCACATTTGAAGCAACTGGAGTTATCATTAAAACTAAATCTTAGAATGCCAATCTCATTGGATAATCTTAGGGTAGGGCGAAAATATCTCTTGATAAATCAAGGCGAGATCCGCAAACTTGAAATTATTACCCGACTTGGAGGAGTTAATTTCCAAGTGAAAGATCTCGATACTCTTGAGTATTACACGATCGAAGAATTGCTTCAATGGGGTAGGGGTAAAGACTATGACTTGGATGAATTATATTATTGAGAAGAGGTTAAACCCTCTTTTTTTGGTATGTCGGTAGAACAAAGTAAGACTAATCAACTCTTTACAAAATCGATACGAATGTATCATGAGATGAATTGTTTTTAGAAAATATGAAAAAAGAAAAGAGTGCATTTGAAGCAATATTAAGAGCAAAATGCCCACAATGTAGAGAAGGAAATTTGTTTTCAGTTTCATTGATGAGCTATAAAAAGCTTTCTCAAGTCAATCCGGTTTGTGAGGTTTGTAAAGCAAACCTAAATCCTGAACCTGATTTTTATTATGGTGCTATGTACATCAGCTATGGCTTTTCCGTCGCAATAGTGATCACCACTTTAGTAGCTCTTAATGTGCTTTTAGTAAAGCCTGAGCTTTGGATGTACCTCGTCATGGTGCTGGTTTTAAATAGCACACTACTTCCCTTGATGCTGCGATATTCAAAAGTACTCTATCTCTATCTCGTAGGAAAACTCAAATATCGACCTTAGTCCAAGTATTTTTTTGGACTGATAAGGATTAAAATCAATGACCCACACACTAAAAAAAGAAAAAACATAGCAGGGAGTCCACCCATCACGGATAAAATACGAACCCCATCAATTCCTGAGAAAGTAATCATTATCCAGGCCAAAAACCCAATTAAAACCCCCCATAGGATTTTTATATTGGTATCAGAGCGAAAAGTATCAACGTTGGTTCCTTTCATACTGATACTTGCTATAGCATCAGTGCTCGAATCCGCTGCAGTCACATAAGAAATAAATATACCTACTATATAAAGTTGGGCAAACAATTTGAAATATCCTTCATCCTTGAATACTTGGTAGATAATCGATTCCGCACCCGAGTTGTCAAGTAGATTTTTATACAATTCTGGATTAACGGCGGCCAACTCCAGTGTACTTCCACCAAAGAGCGACATCCAAAACAAACAAAACAGCGCAGGCAAAAACCAATTGACGAAAAGAAACTCTCGTACTGTCCTCCCAATGGCTATTTTTCCCAGAAAGAGTGCAGTAATTGGTGCCCAAGCCATCCAAATAGCAAAATTAAAAGTTGACCAATCATAGGTCCATTTCTCGCCAGATCCTGAAGCCTGAGTACTGAGATCTAGAAAATTCGAAAAATACATCTGAAGACCTTCGCTCAGTGACCTACCCACATTGCCGGCAGTACCCAAAATGAAAAATAAGACTACAATTAACCCGAAGAAAATGAGGTTGATCAAGGAGAGATTTTTGATCCCTTTCTCAATTCCTGTTGCTGATGAAATGATAAATGTCAGAAGTATTGAAGCGGTAATACCTGCTTGAAGCAAAGTAAGATTGAGTTGAGGGTAGAACGCTAATATTCCTCCCGACAAACTGAGAATACCAACTCCTAAAGCCGCAGCCATCCCGCTGACCATTGAGAATAAATTCAACATATCCAGGCCGGCTACCGCATATTGGTTAGGGTTACGCCCAAATAAAGGCTGTAGCATTACTCCGAGGGTATAATTTTGCTTTCCCCTATAAAACAAAAGAGCAAAAACCATAGCTGGTACTGCATAGATGGCATAGGGCGTAAATCCCCAGTGAAAAAATAAAGCCCCCAATGCAAAGGACTTGGCTGCTTCCGACTGAGGCAGAATATTTTTGAAATCAGGAGGATAGAAAAAGTGCGAAATTGGTTCGGCACTACTCCAAAAAAGAATTCCTACGGCAACTGTCGTACACAATACGATAGCAAACCAACTGATTCGGCTTAATCTAGGTTTAGCATCTTTACCTCCAATTCGATATTTTCCTAAAGGGCTGATAAAAACTATCAAAGTCAGCATCGTCATTCCAAATGAAAGCCAGCTAAATCCCAGAGAAAAATTGACCAGTATGGCTTGTTGAATTCCAAGGATACTACTCAAAAACAGATCAGGAGCTATCAAGCTAAGTGCAACTGCTAAAATCAATAGCGCAAATGGAGGCCAAAAAACTATAGGTCTGATATTAAATTTAAAAAAGTCATTTTTGAAATTCATAATTAGCAAAACACAATTCAGGTCAAGAGGTTTAAATAGATGGTGAAATTTTAAATCAAGCTGTCTACTCTTCGTTTAGAAATAAACTAAACTATGATGATCAAAAAAATAAGTTTGTACGTATTGTCAGCATTTTATTTCGTAGCCGGACTTAATCATTTTATTGATCCGGCAAGTTATTATCCACTTATTCCAGACTATTTGCCTTTTCCCGAAATCATAAATATTTTTTCCGGAATAACTGAAGTGGTCGTTGGAACTGGACTGTTATTTCCCAACTATCGAAAAATATCGGCGTGGAGCATCATTTTAATGCTCATCGCCTTCATACCGGCGCATATTTACTTTATTCAGATGGATTCGTGTATTCCTGATGGGCTATGTGTGCCTAAATGGGGTGGCTGGGTCCGATTGATTATTATTCATCCACTATTGATTGGATGGGCATGGATTTACACTAAAACATTATAATATGGACGGAATTAATATTTTTGGGCAAAAAATCAGTCTTTGTAGTAAAGATCCTTTGACTGGATATTATCGAACTGGCTGCTGTGAGACTGGGCCAGATGACTCAGGAACTCACACGGTATGTGCTGTCATGACTGTAGAATTTCTAGAGTTTTCAAAATCTCGTGGAAATGATCTGATGACACCCATTCCAGAATATGGTTTTCCTGGATTGAAACCTGGTGATCAGTGGTGTCTTTGTGCAAGAAGGTGGCTGGAAGCGTATGAATTCGAAGTAGCTCCGAAGGTGATCCTAGAAGCCACAAATGAGAAGACACTTCAAATCATTCCGATAGAAAAATTAACTGCTCACTCAAAATAATGGATTGTAAGTAGTTTACCCATTTAGTATATATTACTAACAAAAACAGAAGGGATACTAAACCATTTTGGAAAGTCACTCGTTAGACCTTTGTTTTTGAATTATACTATGGAGACAATATTGAGCAAATCGAAAGTAGAGGTATGCAGTAAATTGTATTTAAAGGAGCCTTTTAGTTCTGAACTCGGTACTTTAATCGTACGTGAGGGTACCAGACTGATCCAAGAATTGGGGATGGAGAATTTCACTTTCAAGAAACTTGCGAATGAAATAGGAAGTACTGAAGCAGCTATTTATCGGTATTTTGAAAACAAGCATAAGCTTTTATTGTATCTCACTGCTTGGTATTGGGGATGGATGGAGATCAATCTTGTATATTCCACTGCAAATCTGATAGATCCGGAAAAGCGACTGAGGTTAGCAATCAAGTTAATGGTAGACGGTCCAATTTTTACTAAGAATCAATACCTTGATCCGATCCAACTACATCAGTTAGTCATAAACGAATCATTAAAGGGCTACTTAACCAAAGAAGTAGATGCTGAGCATGAGAATGGAATTTTTGCCCAGGTATATAAGTTTGGAGAATTGATCTCTTCTATAATCAAAGAAATAAATCCAACTTATGAATACCCAAAAACGCTGGTATCTACAGTAATGGAGTCAAGTCTTTTACAATCTTTCAACTTCATACACCTCCCCGGAATGATCGAAAAATCAATGGACTCATCAGGTAGATATCAATTCTTTCATCAGCTAGTCTTAAATGCCATCACACATGAATAATAACGGAGGAATGACCCCACTAGCAAGATTGTTCAGCCTGCTTCGAGAGGAGAAGAATCAGGTTTATGCAATTTATTTCTACGCGGTACTAAATGGTATTGTGACTCTGTCTTTGCCTTTGGGAATTCAGGCGATCCTCAACTTTATCCTAGGAGGCAGAATCACTACATCTTGGATCATTTTGGTAATCATAGTGGCACTGGGTGTGGCTTTTGGAGGTTTTTTACAAATCTCTCAGCTCCAAATCTCAGAGAAGTTACAACAGCGAATTTTTTCAAAAGCGGGCTTGGCCATGGCTTATCGCCTTCCGAGGGTAAAGACTGAGGTACTTCACGGAGAATATGGACCTGAGATTGTAAATCGATTCTTTGATATTGTGAGTCTTCAAAAAGGAATTGCCAAACTACTAACTGATTTTTCTACGGCATTTCTACAGGTGTTTTTTGGATTGCTCTTACTGACATTTTACCATCCGACGTTTATCTTATTCGGTATTGTATTAATCAGTATTCTAAGTCTAATTTTTTATCTGACAGGTCCAAAAGGAATGGAAACTGCACTGAAAGAATCAACCTACAAATATCAAACCGCTTACTGGTTACAAGAAGTTGGTAGGACTATGAATACGTTTAAGCTTGTCGGTAACACGCGGCTTCCGATTCTTCGGGCGGACAAGTTGATTCAGAAATATGTGGAGTTCAGAAGAAAGCACTTCTCGGTTTTGATCTTACAATTTAAGGTAATGATTGTCTTTAAAATATTGATCGTTACAAGTTTATTAGTTGCAGGAAGTTTGCTTTTGATCAATGATCAAATCAGTATCGGTCAATTTGTGGCTGCCGAGGTCATCATTGTCATAGTGGTGAATGCCGTTGAGAAGTTGATTCTTTCATTAGAAACGGTATACGATACGTTAGTTTCTGCAGAAAAGCTAGGACACGTGATGGATCTGGAATTGGAGCATAATTCTGAGACCGAAAAAGTAGTGATCTCACAGCCAGAGGGTCTTCAGTTTAGTTTAGAAAATGTAACCTTTCAGCCTGCAGATGCGCTAAAGTCTATCTTAAAGGATGTCTCGCTAAATATTAACCCCGGTAGTAAAGTCGTGATCAATGGTGAAAGTGGGAGTGGTAAAAGTGCGCTTTTGGCATTACTATCAGGGATTTATGAAGAATATGGAGGAAAAGTGAATGTGAACAACCTGTCTATGGAAATGATACAGCTAGAAAAATTCAGAGCTATGGTAGGAGACTGTTTGGAAACTCAACAAATTTTCCATGGCTCAATCAAAGAAAATATTTTGGTTGGAAGGGACTTCAATTATGATCAGCTGGACTACATCTTAGATTTGGTTGACCTGAAAGACTATATTTACCAACTTCCAACTGACTTGGAAACCATATTAATGCCCGAAGGAAAGGGACTTTCCAGAAAGATAGCGCAGAGCATTCTTTTGGCGCGGGCATTTCTGGGAGATCCGAAAGCACTCATTATGGAAAATTCCCTGAGTGATCTGGAAGAACCGATGAAAACAAGGGTTACTGAATTCATATTCAGCGGAAATTGGACCTTAGTCTTGACTTCTAAGGAAGAAAAAATCATAGCTAAAGCCAGTCAAGTTATCTACTTGGAAAAAGGTACCCTTTTATATAATGGAAATTTCGAGGGATATAAATTATTTAGAGGAAAGAATTTTTAAGGGTCATGCTAGATATTTCAAAAGTTAAAATTAAAGAATCCATTCCTTTTAGCGGAGCTAAAAGCCTGATCATGACTTTACCTGTTAAAGAAAGTAGACGGAGAGTTCGTATTCTTTCGGGTATGCTGATCACTGTTTTTATTATGTTTTTTTTGCCTTGGACCCAGAATATTCGATCCAAGGGTTTTGTTACAGCACTCCTTCCAGAGGAAAGACCTCAAACGATCCATTCTGTCATCGCAGGCAGAATAGAAAAATGGTATGTGCGTGAAGGAGCCTTTGTACAAAGAGGAGATACTATTTTACAGATTTCAGAGATCAAGGATGAATACTTTGATTCGATGCTCTTACCTAGAACTCAACTTCAAGTAGATGCAAAACTGCTTTCGGCAGATTCATACAGAGAAAAAGTGGGCCAGCTTGAAACCCAAATCTTAGCCTTACAGGGAAACAACGTCTTAAAGCTACAGCAAGCACAGAACAAGCTGAATATGGCAAATCTGAAGGTACAGTCAGACAGTATCTATTCCGAGCAGGCAAAGGTCAATTATAAGATAGGAGTGGAACAATTGGCGAGAGCAGAACAGCTGTTTATGGAAGGATTAAGGTCATTGATAGACCTAGAAACCAGAAGATTAAAATTTCAGGATGTGCAGGCTAAGCTTCTTGCAGCAGAAAATGAGTACTTGAGTAGTCAAAATTCACAAATTAGCTCATTAATTGACTTGGGTGCTATTGAAAATGAATTTCGAGATAAAGTTGCTAAGGCTAAATCTGAGATGTTTACGGCTAAATCATCTCAGTATGATGCGGAAGCCACTGCAACAAAGCTTGAAAATCAATACTCCAACTATGTAGCCCGAAAAGCATTTCGCCACATCCTGGCCCCCCAGGATGGCTATCTAGCGTCAGCTATCCAAGTAGGTATTGGGGAGACGATAAAAGAAGGAGAGCAAATCCTAAATATCGTCCCTGCAAATGCTGAGCTAGCGGTAGAAATGTATGTTCAGCCGGTAGATCTTCCTTTAATTAAGCTGGGTACCAGAGTTCGATTCATCTTTGACGGTTGGCCCGCAATTGTCTTTTCAGGCTGGCCTCAGCTTTCCAATGGTACATTTGGTGGAGTGGTGGTAGCGGTTGATCAGTTCGCAGGAGCTACCAACCAATATCGCGTGGTCGTAGGGGAAGATCCTGAAGAGGAGCCATGGCCTGACTTGTTGCGAATGGGTTCTGGAGCTGATGGGATTGCATTACTAAACGATGTGCCGGTATGGTATGAATTTTGGCGACAGCTCAATGGTTTTCCTGCAGACTATTATACTCAAGAGGAAAAAGATGCTGCTAAAAAGAAAAAATGATGCGAAAGTTTTCGATTAGCCTACTGCTTTTTTTTGTTTTCGGAACTATCCAATCTCAGTCAATAGATCCATTGGATTTTGAATCATTTCAAGTCTGGGTGAGAACTTACCATCCCGTTGCTTCACAAGCGGAAATCAATCTTCTTATGGGAGATCTGGAAGTAAGACAGGCACGAGGAGGTTTTGATCCAAAAATATATGGTACACTTGATAAAAAAGAGTATAAAAACACCACCTATTACGATCGGCAGGAGGTGGGAATAAATGTTCCTACTTGGGCTGGAGTGGAGCTCAATGGAATCTTTGAACGAAATTCAGGTCAAAATATCAATCCAGAGGCCGCTGTACCTTCAGATGGTTTATTGTCGGTTGGGGCGGCTATCAATTTAGGCCAAGGTTTAATCATAGATGAGCGTAGGGCAGCGCTTCGTCAAGCTCAAATCTACCAAGAGTCTACTATTTCTCAGCGGGAACAATTGCTGAATGAGCTATACTTTGATGCTTCAGATGCTTATTGGAAATGGGCCTTGGCTCATGAGAATGTGCTGGTTTTAAATGAAGGAGTAGAGCTTGCAAAAATTAGATTTGAAGGTGTAAAGATTTCCTATCAACTAGGCGATCTGCCCGCTATCGATACAGTTGAAGCATTTTCCCAATTACTGAATCGTCAATACAATCTCCTATCAGCTGAAAATGCATTTTTCGGTTCTATTCAGTTGTTAAATACTTTTCTATGGGGAAAAGGGGGTGAACCAATGTTTCTAGAGCAAGGAGTTTTCCCTCAAGGGTTATTTGATGAATTCATGCCAATTTTAGAAAAGGAAGATTTACGAGCAGCCATTTCAAATCATCCCGTATTGGAAATTGCAGATTTTGAATTGGCCATTTTGGGGGTAGAGCGAAGGCTTAAATCACAGCAAATACTTCCAGTAGTGAAGTTGAAATATAATTTTCTGACAGAAACATTGAATAATTTCGAGTCTCCCTTCTTCGAAAATAATTATAAATGGGGAGTTTCAATATATACTCCATTACTTTTGCGAAAGAGCAGAGGAGCACTTGGTTTAGCAAATGCAAAGATTAATTTCAAACAATATTCCCGGGATCTAAAAGAAGTAGAACTACGAACAAAATTGGAAGCTGAGATTAACAGCCTTGAAATAGTCGGAGCACAAATCACTATTTTTTCACAAAATATTATGACGCTAGAGCTGTTGCTTACAGGTGAAATGAGAAGATTTGAAATAGGAGAGAGTAGCTTGTTTTTAGTGAATGCCAGAGAAGTTTCTCTTTTCAGTTCTAGGCTGACGCTAAATGATTTGGTTTCGAAAAGAAGGATAAACTTTGCCAAAACAAGGTTTGCCGCTGGTTTAGGATTTGAAGAATAACTATGGGAGCAATCGCTTTAGTGCAGGTGGATATTCACGACGCACAAATTTATGAAGAATACAAAAAGCTGACTCCTGCCACCGTGGAAGCTTATGGAGGTAGATTTTTAGTTCGAGGGGCTGAAATTATAGTGCTCGAGGGTGAGTGGAATCATGACCGACTAGTGATGATTGAATTCCCAGACAAAAATTCCGCTATGAATTGGTACAATTCCAAGGAGTACGAAAAAGCAAGAAGTATTCGGGAAAAAGGCGCAACCGCAAAATTTTTTATTATGGAATTTTAATATCTGGTGCTTTTATCGGTATGAATTCTAAGATAATTGATGCAAGTTTTGTTTTATGGACCAATACAGTTGTATGTAATTATGCCAATAATCTATATTTCTATGAGTAGCTGATGGAAAGACCGTTGACATCTAAATCGCAATCGGGAGAAGTACCAGCAATGCTACTGTTCACCAGTGCTGATACTATGATGGTATTACAAAGTCTAAAGGATTATCAAAAGAAGGAATAGTACCAAGGAAGTCCAAGCCACAGACTGGATAAGAAGTATCTATGACTTTAACTTATACGCAAGAACCTAAATCAGGAAGAAACAAGTCTAAAATTATAGACATATCGAATAGCGGTTAGGTCTCAGATCACTATTTTTTCACAAGGAAACTCCTCGTTTCCAAGGAATGAAATCAAAATTCTTTTTTTGGTCTGCTTTTACCATTTCTTCGCCACTTGCTATTTTAAGGATAAATTCAAGTAGATCATTCCCACATTGCGCTATTGTTTGATCCCCAGAAATAATACTTCCAGCATTAAAATCAATGATGTCAGCCATTCGTTTAGTTAAGATATCATTCGTTGCCACTTTGACTACCGGACATATTGGATTTCCCGTGGGAGTTCCCAAACCAGTAGTGAAAAGAATAATATTTGCCCCACTACCTGCCAGACCTGTTGTACTTTCCACATCATTTCCCGGTGTACATAAAAGATTTAAACCAGGGACTTCCAAATATTCTGTATAATCCAATACTCCCGAAATAGGGGCTGTTCCACCTTTTTTAGCTGCTCCACAGGATTTGATTGCATCGGTGAGCAGGCCATCTTTGATATTTCCCGGACTGGGATTCATATCAAATCCGGAACCGACTCGATGAGCGGCAGCATCATATTCTTCCATCAATCGAATGAATTTCTGAGCTATTTCCGGCGTTTTGCAGCGATCAATTAAGTTCTGTTCTGCTCCGCATAATTCAGGAAATTCAGAAAGTATCGCACTTCCCCCCAGGCTGACAACCAAATCAGAAACCCGCCCTAAGGCAGGATTTGCAGAAATTCCTGAGAATCCATCCGAACCACCACATTCTAGCCCAATTACTAGTTTACTGATCGGCTGGGCTGATCTCGTACTTTTATTTGCGATTTTGAGTCCTTCACATGTCTCAGCAATCACTTTAGAAATATACTCATCAGTCGTCCCTTCCTGCTGCTGATCGAAAATAATCACTGGTTTAGGATTTGATTTTTGCAAACGTTGAAGTTTAGCTTCAAGAATTTTTACCTCGGCATTCTGACAACCTAGTGATAATACTGTAGCACCTGCCACATTAGGATGATGAATGTATCCTGCTAATAGTGCGCACAGTGTTTCCGAATCATTTCTTGTGCCACCACAGCCACCATTATGGGTTAAAAAACGAATACCATCTAAATTTTTGAATACTCGATTTACATTTTCAGGAATCTCAACCGCAACCGTTTCCGCACTTTTTTGTGAGCTATCATGGGTCATGCCAGAAATAAGATTTCTAATTTGCTGCTCGTAGGGATTTATCTTTGCAAATCCGAGTGCATTTTCGAACGCCTCCTGAAGCAATTTGATATTGGTGTTTTCACAAAAAACCAGCGGAAGTACTAGCCAATAATTTGCAGTGCCAACTTGATCATCTGCTCTCAAGTAACCTTGAAAAGTTTTGTTTTTCCAATAATCAGTTTTTGGAGGACTCCAATTATAGGTGGTTTTAGAAGAGGCACGATAGTCACGAGTTTTGTGACGAATATTGGCTAGAGTTATTGCTCCTCCGGCTTGAATAGGCTGTGTAGCTTCCCCAACGATAGTGCCGTACATGTGGATGTCCTCACCAACGGTAAAGTTTTTCAGGGCATATTTATGCTTGGCAGTAATATCACTTTGAATTTGAATTGTGTTTTTGGAATCTTTAATGAGTTCACCTTTTGATAAGCCCGTCAATGCTACGCCAACATTATCTTCAGGATGAAGGACCAAAGTTTTATTTTTCATAAATAGAATCCTTGAAAATTTATAAGTTATTCCAAATTAGAAAAAAAATCAGACACGGATGAAAAAAATTGTGACTCTTGGTGAAGTGATGCTTCGACTTTCTCCCCCCGGAAATGATCGTTTCTTTCAAACCACTTCTTATGATGTGGAATTTGGGGGATCAGAGGCAAATGTTGGAGCGGCTTTGGCATTTTGGGGAAATGAAGTTTACCACTTGACTGCATTTCCCGATCAGGAGATTGGTTGGGCAGCGGCTGCAAGAATCCGAAGAAATGGGATGAAAAGTGATTTCATAAAATACTACCCTGGAAGAATGGGTATTTATTTTCTAGAGCAAGGTGCAATGCAGCGAAGTTCACAAGTGATCTATGATCGAGTTGATTCTGTATTTGCGAACTTTGATGGCACGGATTTGAATTGGGATAAGGTCTTTGAAGATGCGGAATGGCTTCACTGGTCGGGAATAAGTCCTGCTATCTCGCAGAAGTCAGCTCACCTCACGCTGAAAGCTTTGCAAGAGGCAAATTCTAGAGGTATCAGCGTCAGTGGTGATCTAAACTACCGAAGCAATCTCTGGCAGTTTGGACAAAAACCACATGAAGTAATGCCTGAGCTGATGCAACTTACTCAGGTCATGATTGCGGGAAAACGTGATTTTTCGGCTTGTTTAAATATAGATTTTGAAAATTTTGAACATGCTAAAAAACATCTATTTCGACAGTTTCCAAACTTGAAATATATTTCTAAAACGGAAAGAACCTCGCATAGCTCCTCACACAACAGCTTGGTTGGCGATTTAATTAGTTCTGATGAGTGCTTTACCTCAAAGACTTACGAGCTGACACATATTGTTGATCGGGTAGGAACTGGTGATGCCTATGCAGGAGGTTTGATTCAGGGCCTTTTGTATTTACAGCCACAAGAGGCCATTGATTTTGCCGTAGCCGCCGGAGCTATCAAGCACAGTGTGCCGGGAGATGTATTACTCTGTAGTATGGCGGAAGTGCGTGAATTAGTAGTAGGAGACTCACTAGGTAAAATCAAACGATGATGAGAAACCCAACATCATTTATTAAAAAAATGGATCAGGCAGGCATCATGCCAATATTTTTTAATCCTGATCAGTCCGTTTGCCTGAAACTCCTGGAGGCCGCCTATGAAGGTGGAATTCGAGTGATAGAGCTGGTAAATCGGGGTAAAGAAGCCCCTGCAATCTTCCCTGTAATTCGAAAATTAGCAGATCAGATGCCAGGACTTTCCTTGGGTATTGGCACTATCTATCATCCTTGGGAAGCTGAGATGTTTTCAGACTTAGGAGCAGAATTCATCGTTGCTCCAGTTATGAATCCAAAATTGGGTGAATATTGTCAACATGCAGCGCTACCATGGATTCCGGGTTGTGGAACTGTCTCAGAAGTATTTTTCGCACAGGAACTTGGAGCCGAATTAATAAAGATATACCCAGCTAATGTGTTGTCGCCTGACTTTGTGAAGTCAGTACATGCGGTTCTTCCAACAGTTGAAATTATCCCGACGGGAGGAGTTGAACCAAATGTTGAGAGCATAAAATCTTGGTTTGATGCTGGGGTACTTTGTGTGGGAATGGGTTCACAACTATTCAAAAAAGACCAAATCGCCCGTGGTGCTTACTCGGAAATCAAGGCAACCATCCAAGCAACATTGGCAATAATTGAAGAAATTAAGAGGTAAATAAAACGGCTCCACTTTGGAGCCGATCTTGACATGTACCATACAATTATAAATCCGGTTGAGGTGTAGTTCTCAAATAAGGCTTGATCACCTTATGACCTTTCGGAAATTTGGCAGCAATATCTTCATTTTTGACAGCTGATGAGATGACTACATCTTCGCCTTGCTTCCAGTTAGCCGGTGTAGCCACAGAATAAGTAGCGGTTAATTGAAGTGAATCAATTACACGAAGTAATTCATCAAAATTTCTTCCGGTACTGGCCGGGTAAGAGATGGTCAGTTTAATTTTTTTGTCGCTTCCAATTACAAATACAGATCTTACCGTCAGGTTCTCACTAGAATTAGGATGTATCATATCGTAAAGGTCGGATACTAAACGATTTTCATCCGCAATAATCGGAAAGTTTACTTCTGTACTTTGAGTTTCGTTAATATCTGATATCCAACCTTCATGGCTTTCCAGTCCGTCGACGCTCAAAGCCATTACTTTCGTGTCTCGCTTTGCAAATTCATTTTTAAGTTTTGCAACTGTACCTAATTCTGTTGTACAGATTGGTGTATAGTCACCTGGATGAGAAAAAAGAATTCCCCAGCTATCTCCCAAGTACTCGTAAAAATCAATTCTACCCATGGAAGTTTCAGCCTGAAAGTTTGGTGCAAAATCACCTAGTCGTAATGCCATAATTAATAATTTATAAAGTCTATAGATTAAGTAGGGTAAATATAAGAAGTGTTGTGGAAGTCTCATATTTATTTTTATTTTTTCTTAAGTTTTGAAAAAATATGGCCCGATAAATTGCAAATGATTTCATCTTTGAGATTTAGAATTTGTTTTAGTGTATCAAGAGTGTTTGCAAATAAATCTTAAGGCGAATCAATGAAAAAAGCTGCGCTAATTATCTTTCAAAAAAACGAAGAGCTCGGGAAGGTGAAAACTAGACTCGCCGTAACTGTGGGAGAGGAGAAAGCATTGGAAATCTATAGAATTTTAATTTCTTATACTTACCAAGTGATCCAGGACTTACCCTTAACAACGTATATATTTTTCTCTAATTTTATTCCAAATTCCGTCCCTAATATTCCGTCGAATTTTGTTTTACGGCTTCAGGAAGGTGAAAATCTGGGTGAAAGAATGAGTAATGCCTTTCAATTACTTTTCAAAAGTGGCTATCAGCGAATTTTAATTTTAGGTACGGATTGTGCCCAGCTGGAATCAAGACACATTAAAGATGCAATTCAAAAATTGGATGAAAAAGACGTTGTAATTGGACCTGCTGAAGACGGTGGATATTATTTGCTGGGAATGAATAAGTCTACGACTTCATTGTTTGAGGAGATCGAGTGGAGCACTTCACAGGTATTCAGTCAAACAATCGAGAAATTGACTCGGGCTGAATTAAGTTACGATACTATAGAGACACTCTCCGATGTTGATGTAGAAGAAGATTGGGAAAAAGTAAAAATGAAGTTTAACTAAAAGGATTTAATTCCTTCGGCATGATAAGAATCTAATTATGACTAAAATAATCTCCTCAAAATACTGCGATGGTTGTTTAAAAATGATGGTAACTACCTTTCTGTTATTTTTATCCATTCATGCCAGTACTGCTCAAGTAACCCAGAAATCATACGAAATTATCCTTGCAGGTTTCAAGGTTGGAACCATGGAAGTCGAAGAAAATAAAAAGGGAAATATTAGCGAGTATAACCTCAAAAGCCTGGTGAGCTTTTGGTTCTTCGGAAGAGTCAATGTCGATGTGACCATTAAATCAACTTACGCGAATGGAAAAATGATGAGTTCTGAGTCCAAGTCAGTTTCCAATCGAGGATCATTTTATAGTAACATCAAGTGGAGTGGTAAGTCTTATGTGGTAGATTCACACACATATAAATTTGATAATACGAAGTCAATTTCATACTTAATACCTTTTTCTACAGTTAAATTTTATTTCCAGGAGCCAAAAAACGACTTGACAATGATCTCTGAAACTTTTGGTCTGACAAGTAAAATTACTGAAATAGAACCTCACGAGTATCAAATCGAGATTGATGGAAATCGCAATAAATTTTTTTATGAAAATGGAAATATGGAAAGAGCACTGATGGAAAACCCAATCAAAAACTATATGATTAAACGAATCAGATGAGAAAATCTGGTTCCATATCCATCATTATTCCAACCATAAATGAAGCTGATAACCTGCTTCAATTGATTCCTTTTCTAGCTGGCTTAGAAAAAAATATCGTCACTGAGATTATAGTTGTCGATGGAGGGAGTACAGATGATTCCAGTGCTATTGCAGCTCAATATGGAGCAACCGTAATAATAAGTCCAATTCGCTCCAGAGCTGCGCAATTAAACGCCGGAGCAAGGATTGCAAAAGGATCGATTCTCTATTTCGTTCATGCGGATAGTCTACCATTAAAAAGTCTCGCTGAGGATATTTTAGAAGCAGTAAATAATGGTTGTCGAGCAGGTTGCTTTTCTTATAAATTTGAATCTAAGCATCCGATGTTGAAAATCAACAGTTGGTTTACCCAATTCAATGGAATATTTGCAGGAGGAGGCGACCAAACGCTGTTTATAGAGCAGTCGTTCTTTAAGGAAATTGGGGGGTATGATGAGAGCTATACCATCATGGAAGATTTTGACCTCGTCAAACGGATTAAAAAAGTAACACAGTTTAGATTAATTAAAAAGTCAATTAGGGTATCAGACAGAAAATACCAAACCAATAGCTGGCTCACTGTTCAATTAGCAAATCTGATTGCGATGACTGCTTTTAGATTGGGTGTAAAACCCGAACGTATTAAAACTTTGTATTACAATAGATTAAAGTAGGAGATGAATCAATTGATGAATCAATGAGTCAAGTTCAAATTAATGGTATTCAACAAGTTGGGATAGGTGTGGAAAATGCATCTGAAGCTTGGGCGTGGTATAGAAAGGCGTTTAAAATGGATGTGCCTATTTTTCAAGATAGTGCTGAGGCAAAACTAATGATCCGGTACACTGCAGGTAAAGTTGAAAGCAGATACGCTATTTTAGCAATGAATATGCAAGGAGGGGGTGGATTTGAGATTTGGCAGTACACTTCTAAAACTCCTCAGGCTTCAATAAATAAGCTTCAATGGACTGATTTAGGAATTCTAGCAGTAAAGATCAGATGTAAGGATAGCCAAAAGACTTACGATCATTTGCAATCAATAGGGGCTGATATTCTGAATATGCCAAGTAAAAATCCCGCTGGAGATAAACATTTTTATGTAAAGGATCCTTACGGAAATATTTTTGAATTAGTAGAAAATAAATCCTGGTTTAGTCAAAACAAAGATTTGACAGGAGGAGTGCTTGGGGTGGTTATGGGCGTAAGTGCCATAGATAAAGTCCTACCAATCTACCAAAACCATTTTCAGCAGTCAGACATCTTAGCGGATAGTTTACAGGTTTGGGATGATTTCAAATCGTTAGGAGTTCTTGGGCAAGCCTTCAGAAGAGTCATCTTAGAAGGTTCATCAGAACCCTCCGGAGCAGTAGGTAAGCTACTTTGTCAAACTCAAATTGAATTGATCGAAACTGATCATCCTTCCAGAAATATCATTTTTGCAGATCGCAATTGGGGGGATTTGGGTTTTATCCACGTTTGCTTTGATGTAAATGAAATGAGTGCTCTTAAAGCAAATTTAAAAGCTATTGGAATTGAATTTACAGTCGACAGTGAAAGTGAATTTGATATGGGCAAAGCAGCAGGTCGTTTTGCATACATTGAGGATCCTGATGGGACATTGATTGAAATGGTGGAAACCTTCAAAATACCTATCATGGAAAAGATTGGTTGGTATCTTAATCTGAGGAATCGAAAAAAACACGCTACACTTCCCAGTTTCCTTTTAAAGATTTTGGCACTCAATCGAGTGAAAGATTAGATGATAAATCACGTGCATAATTTTTTCGCTAAATCTACCAGACGATTTGCATAGCCTGCCTCATTGTCGTACCAGCCAACACATTTCAATAGATTGCCTTTTGAGGAAGTCAAGGCGGAATCTATAATACAGGAATGGGGATTTCCAATAATATCCATCGAGACTATTGGGTCATTTTCCACTTCCAAAATACCTTTGAATTTGCCTAAACTTGCCTTGAAAAAAGCTTCATTTACCTGCTCAGCAGAAGCCGGTTGTTTTAATTCTACAATTAAATCCGTCAGCGACCCATCGGGAACAGGAACGCGCATGGCAGACGCCTCAATTCTCCCTGCTAGTGCAGGAATTACGATGTCTAAGGCTTTTCCAGCATTAGTGGTAGTGGGTATGATCGAATAAGCCGCTGCTCGGGCTCTTCTCAGGTCATGATGAGGAGCATCATGCAGATTTTGATCATTGGTGTAGGAGTGAACTGTAGATGCAAACCCCTTGATTATTCCGAAATTTTCTTCCAAAATATGTACCATTGGTGCTAGACAGTTAGTGGTGCATGAAGCATTGGATACAATCCTTTCATTCCCATTTAAAATCGAGTCATTTACACCAAACACAATCATTTTGATCGTATCATCTAACGATGGTGCAGAGATAATTACTTTTTTCGCACCAGCATGAAGATGTTTTTCGGCACCTGAACGATCGGTAAACCTTCCAGTACATTCGATTATTAAATCAATGTCAAGACTTTCCCATGGCAAAAGTGTGGGATTTGAAATTCCAAAAAGTTGAATTTCATGATCTCCGTAGCTAAGGATATTAGATTCAAGTCGGATGTCTCTAGCTGCCTTTCCATGAATTGAATCATATTTTAACAAATGTGCAATAGCAACTGGCTCAGCTAAATCGTTGATGGCAACCAAATTGAATGCTGTATTTTCTAAAATTAATTTAGCAGTATATCTGCCGATTCTCCCAAAGCCATTTATGGCTACCCGAATTCTTTTCTCTTGAAGCATACCTAAAACCTAATTTTAAATCAAAAGTAGCTTTTTCATCACTATTACCCACGTAAGTAAAATTTTATTGCTTTGGATCAATCATTTAAATGGTAAACAAAATAAATCTTTGCGGCCTAATTGTAATTATAATCTTAACACTCTATATTTGCACAACCTTGCAGAAAAGCAGGTTTTAGAGTTAGTAACGGTCGGTTCGTCTAGGGGTTAGGACGTATCCCTTTCACGGATAAAACACGGGTTCGATTCCCGTACCGACTACACAAAACACTGCCAATTAGTAATTTAACAGTGTATTTTTAATCTTATTATTATGGTCGGTTCGTCTAGGGGTTAGGACGTATCCCTTTCACGGATAAAACACGGGTTCGATTCCCGTACCGACTACACAGTTAATTTATTTGATTTTTATTTTATGGTTGTTAGTGGTTAAAGTGAACAAAATCCCGATCTCTGGTCGGGATTTTTGTTTTTAGCCAAGCTTTATATCAATGGCATTTAGAAAGCACTCATTTTAATTACCTTATGGTTTGATTTTAAAATTAAACCTATGCCAAACTTATTTTCCTTATCAAAATCAGTTCTAGTTTTAGCGACTCTCAGTACATTTTCGTGTCAAAAAAGTTCTGAGGAACTTCACCTCAAAATATTGAGTACAGCAGAAATTCAAACTCAAGTACATGCAATCGAGGTGCAGGTTAGCCCAGTGCTCTCTGATGGGCTCAAACTTTCAATCTGGGCAGTCGATTCGCTTGTTCACGACGCCATATCTATCCAAGTAAGAGACAATGGGGATCTGATCTATTCTCGCACCAATAGGCAAAAAGATTCTGAATTTGATATTCGGGGACATCAGGATTGGGAAATTCGATCTATCGCCTTGCAAAATATTGAAGATAAACGAGCCTTCTTCCGTGCTGAGCTTTCTCCCGAGCGATCTTCCCAAAACACCTGGCTAACTGATCTCAATGGTGATGGTTTGCATGATTGGCGCGATATGACAGTCCAAAAGGAGGAAATATATACGCTTAAAGATACGGATGGCGATGGCTATGCTGATCAATCGCGAATGATTGTTCAGGACTTTGACGATGAGGTGACGGACGTTGCAGGTGCCGTAATGATGGTAGATGACGCATTGTATGTGGGAGTGGGTCCCGATATGTGGCGAATGGTTGACAAAAATGGAGATGGATTGATGGATGAAAAGACGTCAATATCTCATGGATACGGCATTCACATCGGATTTGGAGCGCATGGCATGTCAGGCCTGGAGATGGGTCCTGACGGAAGGGTGTATTGGGGAATTGGCGATATAGGATTTAATGGGAAAGGACCCGATGGGAAAGAGTGGAAATACCCAAACCGAGGAGTGATCGCTCGTGCAAATCCCGATGGAAGCGATTTTGAGATATTTGCAATGGGTGTTCGAAATACACACGAATTTGTTTTTGATGCCTTCAACAATTTGATTTCGGTGGACAACGATGGAGATCATCCGGGCGAAAAGGAGCGATTAGTGTACCTCACAAACGGATCTGATACAGGATGGCGGACGAATTGGCAATTTGGAAAATACCGTGATCCTGATAATAATTCATACAAAGTCTGGATGGACGAGAAGATGTTCTTGCCACGCTGGGAAGGTCAGGCGGCATTTATTACGCCTTGTATCCAAAATTATGTGTCTGGACCTACCGGTATGGCTTACAATCCCGGCACCGCACTCGGATCCAAATGGAAGGACAGTTTTTTTGTAGTGGAGTTTGTTGGGAATCCTTCCAAATCAGGAATTCATGCATTTAAGCTCCAGCCTAAAGGGGCAAGCTTTGAATTGACGAAAACAGAACAAATCTTATCAGGTGTTTTGCCTACAGGATTGGATTTTGGGCCTGATGGTGCTTTATATGTAGCAGACTGGATTGATGGTTGGGGCACCAAAAATTATGGTAGAATCTGGAAATTGGAAGAAGAAAATTCTGATTTGAAAGAAATTCAACTCGAAACAGCCGAGAAACTAAAGGCTAATTTCAAAAAATTAAGTGTTGATGCACTAAAAGATAATCTTTACCATGAGGATCTGAGAGTCAGACGAAAAGCACAATTTGAACTAGCTAAAAGAGGCAATGATGGCTTTGAACAGTTTCAGGAAGTGCTCGCTGATCAGAGCAGTCAATTGGCAAGAATTCACTCCATCTTAGGAATCAGTCAATTAGCCAGGATGGAAGACATGAAATATGCAGCTGTTTTGGTGCCTTTATTGTTGGATTCAGATCCTGAAATCAAGGCTCAAGCAGCAAAATGGCTCGGAGACATCAAATATGCAAATGCCTCAAAGGAGCTTATTTCCAAACTTTCAGATCCAAATCCAAGAGTTCAGTTTTTTGCAGCCGAAGCCTTAGGGAGAACAGCCGATGCAAATGGCTTACAGCCGCTTATTTCATTGATCGAAGCAAATAATGATACAGATGCGTATCTCCGCCATGCAGCGACTTTAGCTTTGGCACGAATTGGAAAAGTGGCACCTCTGGCAGCATTATCAACCCATCCCTCTAAAGCTGTTCGTCTTGGCGCCGTGATCGCTTTACGACGAATGGAATCTCTGGAATTAGTTCGATTCTTAGCTGATTCAGATGAATTTATAGTCACCGAAACAGCGAGAGCCATTCATGACGATTTTTCGGTTCCCGAGGCTATGCCTGCTTTGGCCAAACTAGTTCAGAGTACCTCATTTCGAAATGAGCCTTTGATCCGCAGAATAATCAGTGCCAATCAGCGTGTCGGAAATGAAGAAAATCTGAATGATTTATTAAGCTTTTTAGCCAAATCTGATGTTCCAGTTCCGCTACAACAAGAAGCGATTGCGGCAGTGGGAACTTGGTCAAAACCCTCATTGGTCGATCGGGTTGATGGACGATATCGTGGCGAAGTGTCACGAGATGCTGCTTTAATTCGAGAAATCTCCAAAAATCAACTGGTTGCTCAACTCAGTTCCAAAGAATCCAGCATCCGATTGGAATCTGTCAAGGCTTTGGGGAAATTAAAAACTCTGGATTCCGATCAAGTGCTACTGGCAAAGCTGAAAAGCGATCCTTCAGCTCCAGTAAAGGTAGAAGCACTTCGTTCACTTCAGGCGATGAATTCTCCAATTCTTGGTCAGGCAATTGCATCGGCGATGAAAGACCAAGACCAAGAAGTGCGGGTGGCGGGACTTTCTTACCTATCAGAAACTGATATGCCTAGTGATCAAAAGGTAGCCTTGTTGAACGAGATTATAAACAAGCGTACAACTGCCGAAAAACAAACAGCTTTGCTGACACTGGGAAGTTTGGAAGGAAGTGGAGAGTTGAAAGAATGGAAAGCAATTCTTGCTGATTTTGATAACGGGAGTTTACCAGACGGTACTTGGGTGGAATTAGAGGAAGCGATTAAAACGACGAATTCAAAATCACTTTCAGAACAATTCACCACTATATCAGAATCGAAATCTAACGGGGAAGAATGGGAAAAGTATGTCGGGGTCCTAGCCGGGGGCAGTGTGAAAAATGGAAGAGGCATTTTCTTCGAAAATCAGACTGCTCAGTGTATTCGTTGCCATGCTTATGACGATATGGGAGGCAATGCCGGTCCGAGACTCTCGGGTATCGCAAATAAGCTGAGCAGGGAAGAATTGCTTATCGCACTGGTAGAACCAAGCAAGCGAATAGCTCCTGGATACGGTACTATTGCCATTGAACTCAAGTCAGGAGAAAAAGTGAGCGGTATGCTAATGGAGGACGGGGTGGATTCCGTGGTCGTGCAAGTGGGTTCCAATCCTGAGAAAAGAATTCAAAAGGCAGATATTAAAGAGTCTAAAATGGCTATGTCCAGTATGCCAGCGATGGGAACGCTACTCTCTAAGCGGGAACTTCGAGACCTAGTCAGTTTCTTAAGTACATTGAATAGAGACTAGGAATCAGGAAAGTCTTTTTGTGGGGGATTGGAATCTTTTTCATTGGGCAAAGCTCACTCAATGGTTAATGCTCAACTCCCAATGTATAAACATAATAGCTCAATCTTCATTTTATATTACCATTGAGGAATCTCTAGATCTTGTTCTGATATCTTTTTTTAAAGTTGAGATATGAATACGTACCACCAAAAAAAAGCCATCTCAACTTGAGATGGCTTTAGCACTGGGTTAGTGTAATTTATCGTGGCAAATCGTTACCAATAAATCCATTAGGATTAGTTCTTGGGATATTGGATCCCCATTTTTGATTGATTTGATCTATGAACAGGTTGGCGACAAAAGCATTAGCTCTGGCATTTGGATGAACTCCATCAAGAGAAAACCCTCCATTTGGTGGTATAATAGAGGCAGTAAGAGCTACACCCCCAGAACTTATTTGACCAGCTAATACTTTATTTAATAAATCATTAACGTCAACTAAGACTAATCTCTCTGAATTCGACTGAACAGCTGCACTTATAAAGCTATTGAAAGCAGTAATTTTTTGTTGGATTTCTGCTTGCTCTTGTGGAATCAAAACAAATTGGTCTTCAACAGGAAATGTAATTCCTCTAAGATCGGCGGGGTTTCCTCCAACAGGCTGTCCTAAAGCTTGTGAAAGTGTTAAAGTAGCTTTGTCTACAGGCTTACTTTGTCTAATTGTTGGTAAACCAATTCCGGAAAGGTTCGTTAATGATTCATCTTGCATCACAAAGCCATTTTGACCAGGTTGAAATTGAATATTTCTTAGTTCTTCTTCTTGTGCTGTAATTAATCCAAATGACCTTGCTTGGGCTAGACCTCCGTTATATGCTGCGTAACCTTGATTAGCTTGATTAGCCTGCGCTTGGCTTAATGGCAGGGCATTCCATGGAACTAGATTAAAATAAGGTAAAACTGATAAACTTGGAATATTAGCTACTGCACCTTTGGCAGAAGTATTCGCCTGAAGCATAGCACCTAAAGCCGCAGCAAGTCTTTGTTGGAAATCAGCATTAGAAGTAAGAATACTGGGATTAGATGCGCCACCTGTAGCGTATCCGAGTACATCATTATTGCCTAACCAGAAAGTAAAGAAGGAGCCTCCGTTAGCTAAAGCTGCTGCAGCGTCCCCGATTACTGTTGAAGTCCCAGGATTAGAGGCAAACCGCTCATACAATCTATTGTAAGCCGGATTTGCTGGTGATGCTGGACCTCCTGTCTGCGGTATCAAAGCAGTCAACAAGGTAATCCCTGGAACACCAAAGTTATTCAGGTCAGCTTTATTACCGGTAAAATCAGTAGGTATATCTCCGAGTCCAATCGGCGATGGCCCTGTTGCACCTGTTTGACGGTTTACAGTCAAAATCAATCTTCCTAATGGATCTTGAGGACCCATTTGAAAGAATCCATTTTCAGATTTAATTTCAGGTACATTGAAGTCACCTCCATTATTAAATTTCGCCTGTTTTGCCAAAATAGATGCGAATGAATTTTGCTGCCCTCGATTATAAAGGGCTCCATCCATATATCCAGCGGTAAGTGAATTACCCACAGAGATGATTTTAGTGAAATCCGCCGAGCCTGAGGTTGGTTCAACACTTACTGGATCCGGAAATTCGTAAGTACAAGCTACAAATGAACCAAGTATTAAGAAATATATTAATTTATTGATTATTTTCATTTTGTCGGTTTATTAATTTAACAACTCATCAAATGTGATAGAGACATAATATATCGCACCAATATTAGGTCCTCCAAAGTTTTGAAAATTTCTATAGTTGAAGATATTTGATCCTCCTAATTTAACAATAGACTTCATTTCTTTTATCCTATAGCTTATCTGAGCATCAAAAGTATGAATCTCCGGAACATCGCCTCTAGCAAATGTCGATTCCCATCTAAATGCACTTTGGTACCTGTACGTTACACCAAAACCTAAATTTTCAGTGAGCTTTCTATTTCCGAAGGTGATATTTGTTTTATGTTCAGGAGTATTGAAATCACTCAAGAAGTCATCTCCTATAGTAGTAATCAAACGGTTGAAATTGTAATTACCACCAATTGAAAAATTACGTGGTAAATTAAACGTCAAGCCAACTGCGGCTCCATGTGCTCTAACTTGTTCATCAACGATGTTTGTATAGGTTTGGAACGTATTTTCCATACCTGGAGTCGTAATTGGAGTTAACAAAGTAGCTGCATTAATTGCATTGATTGCACCCTGATCTGTATTTGGTAGAGCACCTGGGAAAACAGGTCCTGGGGCTTTCCTAACAGAAGTTTGTGTAATGAAGTCATTGTAAATATTATAATAGTAAGCGACATCAACCAGCAATCTGTTGGTTGCCAGCAAGCTTTTATACCCTATCTCAAAAGATTGAACCCTTTCTGGACGAAGCTCGGGTAAAGATGTAACTTGCTCAAGCAACCCAGTAGCTCTAGGATCTACAGGTGATAAACCAGAACCTACAGCTGCTACATAATTATTGACAGATGCTAAAGAGTAGGCATTCGTGAATACATCATACTTATCTCTGTAGAAGGGCAAACCACCAATCAATCTAGACGATACCACATTCAAATCAATATGCTGCCCTTGTGTAGTAGGATTTCTAAAACCAGTCTGATAGGATACTCTTACATTGCTATTTCCTTGAGAATATACCCCCGAAATTCTAGGGTTAACTTGTCCTTTGAAATTCTCATTCTTATCATACCTTACTGAGCCAGTCAATTTCAACTTGTCATTAAGCACTGTTTTTGCGCCTTGAGCAAATGCTCCAACTTCCTGAATTGTGATCTCATTACCTTCAACATCTGCAAAAATAGTCCCGTTAGATCTCAGATCATAAACCCTATATGAACCCCCCACCTGAAGGTCCATAAATTTAATTTCATTCTTGAAATTATATTGACCCTCTACCATGTTCATTCTTGACTGATCGTCGAATAATGATCCCATTGGAATCACTTGAGATCTAACTCCTGTTTTAGCAGCTTCAAATTCAGGAGTTCCTGGCATCAATCGGCCAGTATCAGCTGCTCCTCTTGCAAATTGATGTGCTGTCGTTTGCTGAGCTGAAGTGCCAAGCTGACCTGGGGTTACCCCTTGACCTAGAAGATTTTGAAGATAAGCTCCTGCATATTGTCCGAACCAAGCTGTATTTGATTTCCATGTGTCGTTGATCACAACACCTGTCAAGTCAGCTATATAAGAATCTCCTGAATTTTCTATCGTAGTATAAGCTCTTAAGAAATAATTATCTCCTTTCAACTCAAGTTTGTGTTGGATAATTGAGAAATTGGCTAAAGAATATCTTTGCGCACCTGTATACACTGAGGTACCTGCTCCATAATTCAATGTGTAAGAAAGCTCAGAATTATCTGATATTCTGTAATGAAGTGCTCCATTTAATTTCAAATTAGAAGCATTATAATCTACCAAATCTACTTCGTTATAGCCTGTTCTAGATACTATTTGATCTGGCAGACTGTTTGCTGCCGGTCCAAATGCCTGCTGAATCCCAGCTACATTTCTTAAAAGGCCAATGTTATTGGATACTTCATCGCCAAATACATGAACTTTGTTTGCTCCTGGATTGAAAGGCAAATTGCCTTGTCCTTCTCTGTTTAAATCAGTCTGATTTATCCCATGCCAATCTGTTGCTTGCATATATGAAGCATTGATTTTAAACGCAAACTTATTATTAAATGCTTTTGCATAGCGAATAGAACCTTCATACATCGGCTTAGGACTTGTTGGTTCACCTGCTTGTCCATCGATGTGATTGACTCCTTGCTTATAAAATGCACTTAAGCCTTGATATTCAAAAGGGCTCTTGCTATTTACTAGCAAAATCCCGTTGAATGCATTTGGTCCATAGAGAGCAGAAGATGCTCCAGGGATAAATTCTACGGATTCAACGTCAAGTTCTGATGGTCCATTCAAATTTCCGATGGGAAAGTTCAAGGCAGGAGCCTGTGTATCCATGCCATCTGTTAATTGAACAAATCTAGTATTTCCTGTAGAATTGAATCCTCTGGCATTAATAATTTGGAAGTTGATTGATGAAGTAGAGACATCAACACCTTTAAGGTTAGCAATTCCTTTATAATAGGTGTCTGCTGGAGTGTCCCTAATCGCTAAAATGTCCATTTTTTCAATAGAAACCGGAGATTTCAAGATGCTTTCTTCAACTCTCGAAGCCGATACTACCACTTCTTGTCCAAGCATAGTTTGCTCGCTGAGCGCAACCCGCAAATCGGTAGTATTCGCATTTGTAATTTCTATTTCTTGAGATGCATACCCTACCATGGTAAAGACCAAAGTTAAGGGAGGGTCCTGATTTACACTCAGGTTGTATTTACCTGATAAATCAGTAATCGTACCGATCACCTTTCCTTTCACCACGATATTCACCCCTACAAGGGTTTCCTTAGTTTCGGCATCGATAATTGTTCCTTTGATAACAGTCTGGGCAAAAGCCTGAAAAGAAATCAAGGAAACTAAGAGGGTCATCATAAATACTGACACACTCAGCTTTGTAGTAAAATTGCTCATAGGCATTTTTTTATTAAGGGTTTAAAGAAGTTGTAATGGTTTGTAATTCTTCGAAAAATAGATTAAAAAGACCACAAAATAATTTATGAACTGAGAAATTATTCATAAAAAAAAATGTTCAAAAAATAATTTATGGAAACTGGGGTGACTTATTAAGAAAATTTAACTTTTCGGGGCTGTGTATTAGTTAAAACAGAATTAAAGTCAAGTTTTATTGCAGATTAGACAAAAGTTTTTTTCAACTTAAATTAAAAAAGAGTCTAAATTTTTTTAGACTCTTTTTTAATAATTGCTCTGAGAATGATTATTCTTTATTTTCTTCGTTTACATGCTTAACGAGTCTGTCGCAAAGCTCTTTAATTTCCTCTGACATATATTCGTCTGCCGTGCTATTCAGAATAGTTTGCGCCATCCCCCCTAGAATATCAATGTAAAAACGCTTCATTTCTGCCACAGACATTTCTTCTGTCCACAGATCGATTCGGAGTGTGCTATGGTTTAAATTATCCCAAACATTGAGACTTATGCTTTTGGTTGCTTCCAATCCTTCTCCTTCTTTATCGGATGCATCCCAAGTAATCGATTTTGCCAAACTTTTCTCATCAAGCTCAACTTGAAATTTTATTTCAGACTTTTTCATATATCAATTGTTATTCTACTTTTATCAACTTTCCTTCGATTGCCAAAGGTATTTTTCAAATTCGCTATTGGTCAAAATTTCATTTCCGGGATTTCTCCTTCGATTAGTAATTTGCCTGCGGTTTTAGCGCTAATTTCTTCCAGACTTACACCAGGAGCCCGTTCCTTAAGAATAAATCCCCCCTTGGAGGAGATTTCCAAGACTGCAAGATCAGTCACAATCATTTTCACACATCGGATTCCAGTGATCGGCAGTTCACATGTGGGAAGCAACTTCGATTCGCCGCTTCTCGAACAATGCTGCATCGCTACTATAATATTGTCAGCTGAAGCGACAAGATCCATCGCACCACCCATTCCTTTGACCATTTTTCCGGGAATTTTCCAATTGGCGATATCGCCATTTTCAGAAACCTCCATTGCACCCAAAATAGTCAAATGAACATGTCCACCTCGGATCATTGCAAATGATTCTGCGGAATTAAAGAGTGCTGAACCTTTAGCAAAGGTAATCGTCTGCTTTCCTGCATTAATCAAATCTGGATCTACGGCATTTTCAGTGGGAAAAGGTCCAATTCCTAAAAGTCCATTTTCAGATTGTAAGACTACATCTAAGTCACTTGGAATGTAATTAGCAACTAGTGTGGGAATCCCAATTCCAAGATTAATGTATTGGCCGCTTTTTACTTCTTTAGCTATTCTTTGAGCTATTTGTTCTTTAGTCAACATCTCATCTTATTTACTAACGGTTCGCTGTTCGATTCGCTTCTCGTAATCAATTCCCTGAAAAATCCGCTGTACGTAGATTCCTGGAGTATGAATCTGATTTGGATCTAATTCACCGGCAGGCACCAGCTCTTCAACTTCTGCAATACAAATTTTTCCTGCAGTGGCCATGATTGGGTTGAAGTTCCTGGCTGTTCCCCTAAAAATCAAATTTCCCGCAGTATCACCTTTCCAAGCTTTTACAATAGAGAAGTCAGCTTTCAGCCAACTTTCCAGCAAATAGGTTTTTCCATCAAATTCTCTGGTTTCTTTTCCTTCCGCTACTTCTGTTCCTACACCGGCAGGGGTATAGAATGCAGGAATTCCAGCACCACCAGCACGTACTCGCTCAGCCAGTGTACCCTGAGGAACCAAATCGACTTCTAATTCTCCGTTCAATAATTGTCGTTCGAACTCCGCATTTTCACCGACATAGCTTGAGATCATTTTCTTGACCATTCGCTTTTTAAGCAGTAGTCCAATTCCGAAATCATCTACGCCTGCATTATTGGAGACGATTGTCAAATCCTTGATATCAAGTTTCAATAAGGCTGAAATACAATTCTCCGGAATCCCCGAAAGACCAAAACCTCCCATCATCAACATTGCATTGCTGGGAATATCGGCAACGGCCTCTGTTGCATTTTTAACGGTTTTATTGATCATACATTTGGGTTTATAATAAATTCTTAGCGTTCTGCCGGTCTAAGTAAAGCTGTGCTTTTAAGGCTTCAAGTCCTTCAAACTTCTGCTCATCTCTAAGGAATGATTGAAAATAGATTGTGACTTGTCGATCATAAAGGTCTCCTTGGAAGTCAAATAAATGTGCCTCAACGGTTTTTTTTGTGCCATTTACTGTCGGTCTATTTCCGATATTCAACATGGATTTATAAGAGACTCCATCCACTTCAGTATATACTGCATAGACCCCGTCTTTTGGAACAAGTTTATAATCATTCGGGATATGGATATTTGCTGTGGGGAAACCGATGGATCTTCCGATTTGCTGGCCTTTGATCACGAGTCCATTTAATTCATACCGCCTGCCAAGGTAGTTGCTTGCAGTTTTTACATCTCCTATCTCGAGTGCATTCCGGATTTTAGTACTTGAGATCCCAATATCATCCACATCTTGTCTTGAAATTTCTTCCAATTCAAAACCAAATTTAGATTGGTTTTGCTGAAGGAATTCGAAGCTTCCCTCACGGTTTTTGCCAAATCGATGATCGTAGCCAATCACTAATTTTTTGCAGTGAATCCTTTCCACTAATACCGATTGAATGAATTCCTGAGAATTCAATTCGGAAAACTCTTTGGTAAAAGGAAGTGTGACTAAATGATCGATTCCAAATTGGCGTAACAATTTGGCCTTTTCCTCAAAGGTGCTGAGTAATCTAAGCTTGTGCTCAGTAGGAAATAAAACCAATCTAGGATGTGGCCAAAATGTGAGGACGACAGTCTCGCCATTAATTTCTTTTGCCACCTCCTTAATTCTATGAATAATTTTTTGATGTCCCAGATGAACACCGTCAAAAGTACCACTGGTGACTACAGCATCGCTAAGAATTGGGAAATCAGCTAGGACTTCATAGATCTTCATTACTTCTTGATTTGATTTCTTGGATCAATTCATCCAACTCCCAGCTTTTCTCCAAAAGATTATTACCAATACGAGTTCGACAGAGTGCGCTCATATAGCCTCCAACGCCTAAAATCTCGCCGAGATCTCTAGCAAGACTTCGAATGTAAGTTCCTTTGCTACAAACTATTCGAAAATCAATTTCAGCATTTTCGAACCGTGTAAGTTCGAACTCACTGACCGTGACTTCTCTGGGTTCCATTTTTACAGCAATACCTTTTCTAGCAGATTCATACACTCGTTTTCCATCAACCTTAATGGCAGAATAGGTAGGAGGGACTTGCTGTATCGTTCCGGTAAGTTGGTTCACTGCCACTAAAATCTGATCCAACGTGATCCCTGAAGGATCGGCTACTGGAATGATCGGTTGCTCCAAGTCAAACGATTCAGTAGTGGCTCCTATCACAAAAGTGCCAGTGTACTCTTTTTCCTGACCCATAAACGTATCGATCTGCTTAGTCATTTTACCGGCACAGACAATAAGTAATCCCGTCGCCAATGGATCCAAAGTTCCAGCATGACCCACTTTCTTTATTTTAAGCGTATTCCTTACTTTTCTTACCACATCAAAAGAGGTCCATTGATAGGGCTTGTTTATTAAAAATAACTCTCCGGTAGGGATTTCTTCCATAATTTGATGGAGATGTGATTCTAAAATCAATCTCAGATTTAATATATACTACTTAATTAGATTCTGATTTTGCAAAAATTGCATAAAACTCAAAAATGAACCCAACAAGGGTGAGGATGGGCCCGATAGTCAATCCTAGAATTCCGTTTCCATGTGGAGCACCATCTAGGCCGATTAATACAAAGCCCGATATGATTAAGGCAATACCGATTAGCATCAGCTTGTAATTTTTTCTCGAAAAAGGAAAAGAAGATTTGCTCATTTTAATAGAGTTCGTCCAAAGACATGTTTAAATATTTATTTACAGCTCTCAAGGTACTGACTACTGAGAGAATTCCACCGATCAAAATCAATGTGCCAAACAGGACTAACAATAACTCTTGGTTTTGCAGCATCGCAAATCCTTCAATAGAGGATTGAGTATATTTCACTAAAACGAATAAAATAATCGAAGCAAAAGATCCAGACATCATTCCAAATATAAACGCACGGGTTAGAAATGGCTTCCTGATAAAACTCCGTGTAGCTCCGACAAGCTGCATCGACCGGATCAGGAATCGCTGAGAAAATAAAGCCAACCGAATTGTATTATTTATAAGCATAACCACCGTGATAATTAAAATAAGAATGAATCCCCCTAAAACCAAACTTACTTTAAATAGATTTTCGTTGATTGAATCCACCAAATCGGTCATGTAAGATACTTCAAAGACGCCTGGAATTCCTTCCAATTCTTTCACAATCGCATCGAGTTGCTCGGCAGTTTGAAATTCCTCAGCGATTGAAATCACAAAACTGTCCCGAAGCGGATTATCGTCCAAGAATTGAGTAAAATCTTCACCGGTGCTTTCAATGAATGTTGCAGCTGCTTGCTCATCGGTAACAAATTTCAAACCCTTCGACCCAGTCTTTAGCAGGATAAAGGGTCTTTGAGCCAAATTGGCCTCTATTGATTTGATCTTTGATTCTTCGAGGTTTTTGTCCAGAAAAACTTGAACTTCAATATTTTCACGAATGAGGGTGGTCAGCGTTTTCGCTTGAATTAAAATGACTCCGAAGAGTCCAACGATAAAAAGCGAAAGGGTGGTGCTGAATAAAACACTTCCGAATTTGAAGTGACCAAGTGTTTTTTTATTCCGTGGATTAATCGCCATAGTTCTTTTCTTCATATCAAAATTAACTTACCCCAAGGACATTGCCAATCTATTCTTGTTAAAGGATTTGAATGATTTTTTTTCCAGTGACTCCAAAAATTTGATCTCCATACTTCGGCTTGATCAATACAAGTCCGGTGAATTCCCCAAATGCGGGTAAGATTAGTTGATTTAATCGAAGATGAAAACAGGGAATTCGAATCGATTGCCTTCCTTTTCCAACTAGCTTAATTCCCGGATGAATGTGTCCACAGAGATTCAAATAGCCTTCCGGAATTAAATCTATCGGCTCATGAGAAAGTAGCAGCTTACCGATCGCTATAGGTTCGCTATGAATCGTAAAGGATGATTTCTGATAAGCTGTGGGAGAGAGGATATCATGATTTCCTTTGACTAAATGAAAAGTAGTACTTTCAAACTCTTCCAGAAATAAATTCAAATAGTCCCACTGCTCATTCCAATCGCTATGAAAAAGATCCCCTAGAAAATAAAAATCAAGCGGCTTATATCGCTCTATCAAATACCGGATCAACTCCAAATCATGATTGTGAATTTGCTCGGGAATCGGGATTCCTGATTTTCTGAAATGGGCCGCCTTACCAAAATGAAGGTCAGCCGTATAAATTGAATTCAGATCTTGAACCCAAATTGCTTTTTCTGGAAGCAATTCAAGTTGATGGTTATCAAACTTTAAACTAGAAGTCATTAAATTTATCTTACTTCAGATTATCTATACAAACTCAAAGGTAAAAAATTAGCTACAGTACAAACTCAATCTTTATGAAAACTCATCAATTTGCTTCACTAGTTAGCTTCTTAATGCTAGTTGGATTTCAAACTGCTCAGGCTCAGTCCGAGGGTGCAATTATCGGGACTTGGTTCAATACTGAAAAATCCGCTAAGATTGAGATTTTGAGAAGCGGTTCGAAATATGTGGGTAAGATTATTTGGATTGAACTTAAAGGAGGCGATCCAAAAACGATCTTAGATAGCAAAAACTCCAATCCATCCCTCCAAACAAGGCCACTAATGGGATTGACAATTTTGGACGAACTATCCTATAAAAACGGAGCTTGGGAAGGTGGGAAAATCTACGATCCTGAATCAGGAAAGACCTATTCCTGCGAGTTGAAACTTAAAAATAATAAAATACTAGAAGTCAAAGGCTATATCGGTTTCTCTTGGGTAGGGAGAACAGTAGAATGGACCAAACCAAACTAGTTTGCTCCCAATATTATTAGTCAGCTTTCATGATAAAACGCTTTCAAGATCACGGTCAGTTGTTCGTATTCAATAAGAAATGCATCATGACCTGCGAGGGAGTTAATTTCTCGATAGCTTCCATTCCTTACATTTTTAGCAATAAACTCAGATTCGGAAGCCAGAAAAAGAAGGTCTGAACTCACACCCACAGTCAATACTTTTGCTTTAATTTCTCCCAGTGCAGCTGAGAGACTTTCCCTTGCTCTACTTAAATCATGACTATCCATAGTCTTACTCAAGTTCCAATAAGATAATGCATTAAAACGCTTCGCTAATTTCTTTCCTTGATAGCGTAGGTAGCTTGCAGCTCGAAAATCATCCAGTTTAGATTCCAATTCACGTTGCTTCTTGGTAAGATCTGCGGGATGCCTATAACTCAGCATCGCTATCGCTCTGGCGGTTTCCAACCCTTTCTTCCCAGCATCCTGATCTTCTTGGCCCCAGGTACAATCGGATTGAATGGCCATTCGCTGTGTCTCATTGAATCCAATGACCCAAGGCGTGGATTTAGCTGTTGATGCTAGAATCACCGCATGAGCCAAGCGATCTCTAAGAATTATAGACCATTCCAGACCTACTTGACCTCCCAGAGATCCTCCAATCAAGGTGTTGATCTGTTCCAATTCAAGATGAACACGAAGTCGCTCCAATGCAATCGCATGGTCACGGGTAGTCAGCGCAGGAAAATCATAGTAGTAGGGTATTGCACTGTTGGGATTTATAGAAAAGGGATTAGTGGAGCCGTAACATGAACCAATCAAATTTGCGCAAATGATAAAATAGGAAGAAGGATCAAAGAACTTTCCTTTACCTACAATTCCACTCCACCATTCTGCCACATTCGAGTCACCGGTCAACGCATGAATTACCCAAATTACATTGGATCGATCCGCATTTAAGTTTCCGTAAGTGGTATAAGCCAAATTGAACTCGGGGAGAAGCTCCCCGGATTCAAGTGGTAAGAGTACCTGTGAATGAAACGACTCTTTGGTCATAGAAATAGACTCAAAAGGGGTATTCATAGCGATATAATAAATTACAGTTTTTCGAAAGCTTGGGTCAAATCGGCTTTAATATCTTCTATATGTTCAATTCCACAGGATATTCGCAATAAATTTGGAGTTACTCCTGAAGCGGCTTGTTCTTCATCAGAAAGTTGCTGATGGGTCGTTGCCGAAGGTTGAATGATCAACGTCTTAGCATCACCCACATTGGCGAGATGAGAGATCAATTCCAAATTATTGATCAAGTTTGACGTAGCTATTTTATCTCCTTTCACTTCAAAACTCAATACGCCACCAAAGCCATTTTTAAGGTATTTCTTAGCCAAGGCATGGTAATGCGATGATTCTAAACCTGGATAATTCACTTTTTCTACTTTAGGATGGGCTTCTAGCCATTGTGCTAAAGCCAGCGCATTTTCTACTGTTCGCTGCACGCGCAGTGAAAGTGTCTCAATACCTTGGAGTAGAAGAAATGAATTGAAGGGGCTTAGTGAAGGTCCAAAATCACGAAGACCTTCGACTCGAGCACGAATGGCAAACGCGATATTAGGCAGTCCCAATGGATTGTTTTCACCAAATACCTCCCAGAATTTTAGGCCATTATATCCTTCTGAAGGTTCAGAAAACTGCTTATACTTGCCGTTTCCCCAATTGAAATTTCCCCCATCAACTATAATCCCACCAACTGATGTGCCATGACCACCTATCCATTTGGTAGCTGAACTGGTCACTATGTTTGCTCCATGTGCCAATGGCTTAAATAAATAACCTCCGGCACCGAAGGTATTATCGACAATCAAAGGAATATCATGCTTCTTGGCCACCGCAGCGATCGCTTCAAAATCAGGGATATTAAACTCCGGATTACCAATTGTTTCAATATAAATCGCTTTAGTTCGATCATCAATTAAGGCTTCGAAAGCCTCAGGTTCATGACCTTTGGCAAAGCGTGCTTCTATCCCGAGTCGCTTGAAAGCTACTTTAAATTGGTTGTAAGTGCCTCCATATAGATAGGTTGTGGATATCAAATTGTCACCAGCTTCCAAGATATTATTTAAAGCTATAAACTGTGCAGCCTGACCAGAACTAGTTGCTACAGCAGCTACTCCGCCTTCCAAAGCAGCAATCCGCTTTTCGAAGACATCCGTAGTGGGATTCATTATTCGAGTATAAATATTACCAAATTCCTTGAGTCCAAAAAGATTTGCACCATGCTCTGCTGAGTTGAATACATAAGAGGTGGTCTGATAAATTGGAACTGCTCGGGAATTAGTAGTAGGATCTGGTTCTTGTCCAGCATGCAGCTGAAGGGTTTCGAATCGATAATTTGTAGACATGAATTATAAGGTTTTAAGTG
>Ga0209491_10000318_pt1 | contig 95649 bp, 81 predicted proteins | sample BON02_FD_187213 | JGI IMG/M metagenome (GOLD analysis project Ga0209491, IMG submission 187213) | Freshwater microbial communities from Lake Bonney liftoff mats and glacier meltwater in Antarctica - BON-02 (SPAdes) (version 2) | ecosystem: Environmental > Aquatic > Freshwater > Ice > Glacier...
GGTTCAGGTTCAGGTTCAGGTTCAGGTTCAGGTTCAGGTTCAGGTTCAGGTTCAGGTTCAGGTTCAGGTTCAGGTTCAGGTTCAGGTTCAGGTTCAGGTTCAGGTTCTGCTTGTTCAGCAGTATCATATACTTGTATCGTTGCTATAATAGACCCACTTGATAAAGTAACCTGGATAGTATTTACGTCTTTGCCTAATGGTGTCGCATATAATGATTTAAGTAATTCTATCAACTCGTATTGTTTATCAGTTTGTAGATCTGATAAATTTATATCTGGAATAACAATAATACCTTGATATAGTAAACCACTTGAATTTGTACTTGCAACAGTAAGACTACTTGTTAGATTAGTATTTGATATATTATTATTCTGTAAAAATGTAATAAATGTATCATCGGTAATTACTGATTCTGCTATTATGGATAGATTAATTGGTTCAGGTTCGGGTTCAGGTGCGGGTGCTGGCTCAGGCTCCGGCTCAGGTTCGGGTGCGGGTGTTGGCTCAGGTGCTGGTGCTGGTGCTGGCTCAGATTCCGGATCAAGTTCAGGCATTGGTTCCTGTTCAGGTTCTGGTTCAACACCGACCTCATTGTTTATTATAAATGGTTTTTGCCAATATAATACATATGGCATATCACCTTTATCTGGTGATACATCGACATAAACTGTATCGTTCTCTATGTGTGTATCTGCATTACTTATCGTTTGTACAGTACCTTGCGATAACTGTTCCTGCGCTAAGGTATCGTTCCATTCGTTTGTATTAGCATGATAACAGTTTGTAATAGTAATCGCAGTACTATTAACTGATCCATATATTTCTCCACTAGATCCAGAGACATTACCATATGTATAACAATTACTAATAGTAGCTGTATTTATTTTACCTCCAATAATACCTCCGCCATTATTCGAGGATATATTACCGATATAATAACAATTTTCAATTATACGATTATAACTAGACGTTTGATTACCGGCTAATATGCCTCCTCCGTGATCTGACGATATATTGCCAATAAAGTAACAACCCCGCACAGTGATTAATTGAGTACCTCCTCCAGATATACCACCCGAAAATGAACCACTTATTTCTGTAACTATAAATTTACTATTAGTCACTATACAATTGTTGGAAGCCTGTCCACCATAACCACCTCCAGCATACTGACCAGTTATACTACCGGCAGTAACTGTACAATTTGTTGTATTACAACCATTAGTGTATCCACCAAATATACCACCTGCTTCATTTCCAATTGCTCCTGAACAGACCACATTACATCCGGATACGTCACATGTTGTCGAACTACCTCCAAAAATTCCACCACATCTATAGTGTGATCCTGTTAAAGTTCCGTTTATTGATTCACATGTAGTTGTACAGTTTGTGGCTATAGAACTTGTTGCGGATCCACCAAATATACCTCCGGCGTACACTACAGTAATCTGATTACATGTTGTACTACATTTGAATGCGTTACTAAATTTAGAATACCCACCAAATATACCACCAGCTTGCATTCCAATTGTTCCTGAACAGACCACATTACATCCAGACGCATCGCAAGTATTTGCGCTCGCACCAAAAATTCCACCGGCGCGATAGCTTGATCCCTCAGTTACATTCATCGATTCACATGTAGTGGTACAATTGGTTGCTTTGGAAGATGTAGCATAACCAGCAAATATACCTCCACTATAAAATGGAATATCAATACCATTAAAATTACAGTCTTCTGCTGAACAACCAGTGACACTAGCTCCAAATATACCTCCCGATCGGTCGCCGTACAAATTACCGTTGAAATTACAATATATTGCTGTACATGTCGTGGAATATGAACCAAATATACCTCCGGCATAAGACCAGACACTCTTATATATATTACCGGTATATACACAGTTTGTGGCTGTCCCAATCTTGCTATAGGCTCCAAATATACCTCCACCTCCGTTACCAGGAGATGATATGTCACCGATAAAATTACAATATGTAGCCGTACCATAAGTTGAATTCTGTCCGAATATCCCACCAAAACTATCTCCGGTGGTATTTGTATTCACTAATGTCGTTGTACAATTAGATGCTGTACATGACACTGACGACTGTCCAAATACGCCACCGGAATACTGACCGGTTATTGTACCCGTAACTGTACAATTAGATGCTCTACATGACACTGACGACTGTCCAAATATGCCACCGGAATACTGACCTGTTATTGTACCCGTAACTGTACAATTAGATACATAACAATAATATGACTCGCTTGCAATAATTCCACCAGATCGTAAGCCAGTTACATTTCCATTACATGTGATATTCTTTATAGTTTGTTCTAATGTGACTGTTGTTGTATTTTTTCCAAAATATCGTCTTGTCAGCCAACTTCCTCGCTCAGATATTGAACTATTTACACTAATTATGTTGAGATTTTGTATTGTAATATAACCATAGGCATTACTTCCAGTTCCATTTTGAAATAGTCCATTAAAATTAGTAACATTCTCTATAGTAATCGTATATCCTAGACCATCAATCTGTATTCCAGATATATCAAAATTAAAATATACATTCGACCTAATTGTTATATCTCCTATTAACAATGCATTTTCAGAGAGTCGATATACACCGTTTATTATATTATTTGGATTATCAATCCATGTCTGATCGATGTGAATCGGTGATATTGCATACACATCTACATTAGCTATTATAGACCCTTCAATTAATGAAATCTCAATTAAATCGGAGGTAATTCCATAGAGTTGGTTTAATTTATTACTATATATTGTCTTTATTTCACTGACTATTTGTTCCTTTTCATATGTGTTTAAATCACCTGACATTTTGTTTAGATTACTCGAAGTTGGAGTATGGGTTATACTAACTTGACCAGAACCGGTACATTTTACCCAATAGCCAATATTTGGCTTGATATCTGAAATGGTTGCCTCCAAACCGAACATATATTTGCCATCAACATTAAATTCATGTAATGTATTTGTCGCGATGATATTACTACTATCTGTGATAGTTCCACGATCTTCTGATGATCCCGAATTCCACCCAATAATATTCCACCCACTACTCACATTAATAATAAATTCTCCTGGCAATTGTCCTACAAAGGAATAGTCATAGGATGAACTAAGAAGGGTATTTGAACTAATATCAACAAAGTAGCCATTATTCGCATTTATATCTGAACTAATCCAATCAAACGAAGAATATTTATACATGTTATTCTTATTATAAACATTATTGATGGTATCAAAATGATAAATCTGATTGATACCTTCACCCGATATAACTCCATCTTTATAAATATATATTAAATTCAATCCTGCATCAAGTGTTAACGAAATAATAGTTTCAGGTTGGACCGTATAGGTTAATCCGTTTACTGAATATACAACGCTTAAATTAGCCATAGATCCACCGGCAGCTAACCAATTTAATATGTATTGGGCATCGTTTATATTAATTTGTTTATCTTTATTCATATCTATCTTATTAATTTGTCGGGATGTAATCGTGTATTTCTGATTATTTACACTATATGTAACCTCATTATTAATTGTACCACTAGATGCCACCCAATTTGAAATGTATTGTGCGTCATTAATATTCACTATATTATCATTGGTTATATCACTTTTCCACGAAGTTGTAGCCATACTACTATTTAACTTTAAAAAATTATTCAAGGTACGAGGTCAATCTATATGCCATAACATTCTAAATAAAAAAAACTCCGTTTATTTTTACGAGTACCCTGTTTATATTATTTCCATTAATATCTGATATTGTGTTCATACTTCCTAAAGTACAATTTCCGCCAATTTGGAATATTGTTTGGAATTCATTGCTTGTAGGTACTCCATTTATTACTGTAACCGGAAGAATCCCACTACCGTTTCCAGTATTACCTGGTAATGTAAATCCTAACCCACCATTATTATAGGACGCTAATGTATTTGTAGGTAACATTTGATAATAATTGGTGGTAGTATTTGAGTTAAAGTCCCATGTATTAAAATTATATGTACAAGCACCTAACACGAATTGTGGATTTTTTACCTGAATTAAGGTAGCTCCATTTGGAAAAACCGATGAGATTTGTGCCATTTCATTGGAAGTTTTAAATATTGTTTGAAATTCTAAGACATACTCACGCTCGTACACAGGGCATGTGTCTGAATATATCAGCCGTGATTGTCCACCCATGTATCCATGGACCCAACAGTCATAACTAATTGTTCCAAAGTCTCCTTTGACAGTAAATTTAATATTTTCATCCACACAAGTATAGTAATTACTACTAATACCGTCTCTCATTTTGTTACTATAGAATGTACCATTGATGACTTCAAATTTACTAGTATCATTTATTACAAATCCAATTGGATGAGTTCCGGTTACTCCAGTTAATTCGTATGTTCCATCATATACTCCAATAAATGAATTGTTATTATATGGAACATTATTAAATGTGTATGGGTTAATCATTTGAACTGAATTACTTTGTGTTTGGTCTAAACATTGAATAATTAACGGTTCGGGAGCAGGTTCAGGCTCATGAGCAGGTTCAGGCTCAGGAGCAGGTTCAGGCTCAGGAGCAGGTTCAGGCTCTGGTTCTGGCTCCGGCTCCGGCTCAGGTTCAGGCTCAGGTTCAGGCTCAGGCTCAGGAGCAGGTTCAGGCTCTGGTTCTGGCTCCGGCTCAGGCTCAGGCTCAGGTTCAGGCTCAGGCTCCGGTTCTGGCTCTGGTTCTGGCTCTGGTTCCGGCTCTGGTTCCGGCTCAGGCTCAGGCTGAGGCGCTGGTTCCGGCTCAGGCTCAGGCTCAGGTTCTGGCTCTGGTTCTGGCTCCGGCTCTGGCTCCGGTTCTGGCTCTGGTTCTGGCTCTGGTTCTGGCTCTGGTTCTGGCTCTGGTTCCGGCTCTGGCTCTGGTTCAGGCTCAGGCGCGGGTTCAGGCTCACTATATAGTATAAATGGTGTTTGCCAATACAAAACATAAGGGATATTATAGTTATTCGGAGCTATATCAATATATATTGTATCTTGACTAATATCTATCAATTCATTTTCTAAAATTTGTATATTTGTTAGCTCAATGTTAGCTGAAATATCACTCCATTGTCCACCAGCTATGTAACAACGAGATATATCTGCCGTACCATATATAATACCATGACTCATTGGATTAATATCTAGATTAATAATACCAACCGAATAACTATTAAATACATTGACATTATATGAAATACTATTATTAATAGTTGGACCACATATTCCACCAGAATAATATCCACTAATTTCACCAGTCGAATAGCAAAATGTAATATCGATATTGCCAGAATTATCACCAGCATTTTCCCCGATAATACCACCAGTGCTATTTCCTAAAATATCACCAGTTGTATAACTTGCGTATACTACCACATTACCAGAATCACTAGCGGCATTCGCGCCTACAATACCACCCGATCCATACCCTGAAATTTTACCAGTTGAATAACAACTAGATATTGATATATTACCGTTATAAACACCAGCATTTTGTCCAAAAATACCACCTGAGTAGTTACCTAATATATCACCAGTAGAATAACAATACATGACAGCGATATTACTATTTAAACTTTGTCCAGAGTTTGATCCAATAATACCACCAGATCCTTCACCTGTTATCGCTCCAGTAGAATAACACGAATATATAATATTATTTGCGGCCCCTCTTCCAAAGTAGGGTTTACATATCCATCCGGCTCCATATGCTAGCGTAGTTCCATTACTATTACTTACCCCAATATGTTCTATAGTAATATTATTTTTACCAAAGAGATTGGATGAACCATTCTCAAATAGGCCATCGAAATCACTCACGCCTGATATATCAACTATATATCCATTTCCATTAAATATGATATAGTCAAGAATACTTTCAGTAGTATCAAACCTAAAACATACATTGGCTTGTAATACAATATTTTCTGATAATTCAGCATCTGTAGTTATTAAATATGCGTTATCTTCAAATAAATTAATAGAATTATCAATCCATTCCTGATTAATTATTAAAGTGTTCATTAAAACCTCGTCTAATTCAGACAAATGTACAATATATGTAGCAATATTATTGGCATTCGTCTTAATAGTTTCAATTAAGCTAGATATATCATTCGATTCATATAATGTATTTATATTATCTGGCTCCAATAGTTGTGCGGCTGATTCAATATGTTGAATAGTCGATCTAATATTAATACTATTTTGATGGGTTGAACCAGTTGAACCAGTTGAACCAGTTGTACTATGTATGGTAGATATTTCTGTATTTAAATTGGCAATAAAATTACTAATATTATCCTTGACATTAGTTATATTTGCTACATTTATATCACTGGTATTATTCTCGATTATGTGTTGTAATATATCACCAATATGTTGTTGATTTGTTAAATCTAGTATAGTTGCTGATCCAGAATTAGTTAGGTTTTCATCTATTTTGCTTTTAATTATAGCAGATAATGAATGTATAACCAAATCCATTGGGTCGTTTACACTAATATTATTAATAGTTTCGTTCGATACAACAGCACTTATCGTGGTTAATAATGCTAATAGTTGATAATTGATATTAGATATCGCGCTATCAGTAGTCTGTATAAAATCAGAATGAATCGTCGATAAATTGGTGTTTGGATCGACATGTGTTGTTAGCCCCAACAATGTAGTTAAATTAGTTTTATAACTAGATATTATAGATGAATCCATTAGTGAGAGTGGATCATTTTCAATTAGTTTTGTGGCAATTGTACTCATTATTGTGACCGTTATATTATTATTACTCAACGATGAATCAAATTCAGACTTGTGGTGTATAGAAGTCAATGGTATCGTCAATGGTTTATCAGTACTAATATCTGTTCCAGAGGTTATTATAATTTTAATTACATCAGGTATAATTTCATCAATAACCGTAGTCAATATAATAGTACCTTTTTCATTTGTAGTAAATGTTTCAATTAGTATCGGATTAGTTTTATTAGTATAGTCATATATACTACCTATTGCGTTTTTAATATATCCATCTACAACAGTAAGCGTAAGCGTAGAAACAGGGTTTATTATATAACCATTAGTTGGTAATTGTATAGCACAAATGCCACTACCACCCGCACCGTAATATGGTCCATTTGTGGTCCAGGTGGCACCGCCTCCACTACCAGTATTTGCCAAGGCATTAACCGTAAACTGATTTTGACCCCCACCATTTCCTGCCCCTGAACCAGATAATGATCCACCGGTTCCTCCATATCCACCGGCAGCAATAGTATCTAAACCACCCCCACCACCCGCATACTTGACACCATCTATCCATAATTTATATAACCCACCATTAGCACCATTCGCACTATTAGAAGTAGACCCTGCGCCCCCGGCACCTCCTCCACCACCGCCACCTAAAGGTACTCCGAATATAATGAGACTATATACAAGTGATACAGACCCAACCCCTCCAGGATTAACAAAAGATTCTATATTAGAATATTCTGGATTATACTGTTCTGGTATTAATCTAAAACTATTTGGAATACTAGTTGAATATGGTGGTATTGATTGGGGCGTACTATAATAACCATAATTAGGAGAAGATCCCCCAGAAGATCCATAATAAACCGTCCCGGCATAATTAGATCCAAATAAACTAAAATTAGATCCACTTGAACCACTATGCGTATTATATCCGCCTCCCCCAAGCCCACCAGTGGCAACTAAAGCGGAATTATAAACATTTGTATATATTGCTGTATGACTTCCTGATGCTCCTGGATTATTACAAGATAGAAATCCATTACCCCCATTCCCGACAATCACATTATATGGTATATTTAACTGTGTATACATTCTAGATGTGACGTACGCACCGCTCCCACCACCACCACCTGGAGAGGAATTATTACACATATTACCACCTTGACCGCCTCCACCGACTAATAAAATATTTGTATCTAGAGGGTATACACTTACTTTAAATGATCCTCCCGTATTATTCTTAAAATATATAAAATCCCCCCCTTGTGTGAAACTGGTTGCCTGTATTACTGGTATTTGTATAACGATATTACCAGTGGTACTGTATATAGGATGGGAAATGTTGTAAGAAGTAGTATTATTGCTAATTTTGTTTAACTGTAATTTATACACATATGTTTTGTTATTATCTACTTGATTAAATGTTCCTATACCGATTGGACTTCCTGTAATAGTTGTCATAATGGGGGTATTTGGATAAGAAGAATCAGAAGACAATTTTCTATATAATACTATTTGAGAATCAGGAGGCATCACACTTAAACTATAAACAATTGGAAATGTAACCAAATGAATACTAATATTAGTAGAAGGTGATGATATAGTTAGTGTAGGTCTATTTACATTTATGCCACCCACTGTATAATATGCTACTTGAATATCTGGATATGGACTACCATTTGAATCATTTAACTGTAACTTAATAGTATAATTATTATTCGTCAGATATGTTTGAATGCTGGTAGGCCCGGTGGTTTTTGTAATGTTTGAGTTTTCGGGCTGAATTTTATTATTGATGTATAATGCCAATTGACTATCTGGTGGTGGATTTACTAATTCATATCCTATCAAAACATTATTGTCATATATCGTTGTATTTATTATAGGCGACGATATTGTTATATTTGTCAAAGCAACTGTAATAGAAAGTATATCCGACACAGATGAATATATAGGAACGGTGTTTTCTGATTCTGTGGGTGTATATAACTCTATTTTATAAGTATAATTACCATTTTTTAATCCAGTTACATTAACAATGCCTCCAGTTACATTAGTAATGCCTCCAGAAACATTCGTGTTATAAACAGTCCAATTATTATCATTATTATATTTATAAGACAACTGTATTTTCGTTCCAGGTGGCTGATTGGATACATTATATAAAATGCTAATATTGTCTTTATAGATTATTGGTCCTGATGGTTGAGATGCCATTGTTAGATCTGGTATTTTTACAGTAACATACTCATGTAATGTTAATCTTGGGTCGTTAGTTAATGGTTTGAGATCTCCAGTATCTATTACATTACCATGTAACTTATTAATTTGTATAGTAAGTTTATATTGACCATTTGATAAATTGAAACAAGTGTAACTTAATGGTAGAGAATATGACGGTATATGTGTAAAAGTATTATTCGTAATAAGTGTAGTATCATATGTGTCGTTAATGTATAAATCAACTTGGCATGGGAAGAACACGATATTAGATACATCATAAATAATTTGAAATTTGTCTTGGTAAATTATATACGGGTTACTATCCATACCATTTCCAGACATTATACCAGGTTGAGCTACATTAGAAACAATTGGTTGCCGATATTCCGCCTGAATAGATGTATATATAGGTGTCGAATTATTTATAATCGTATCTGATAATTGTAATTTAAATGTATTATTGGTACCATTTACTAACTCGTTAATGGGGGTGGTTCCACTCAAATATTTGTTATTACTCGTGTTTGGTATGGTTTTATAAAAAATGGAGTTTTTATATACTATAATATGTTTTCCGCCTGTATCGTCGGCGACATATGGAATTATAAACGAATTTTCAGGAATATAATACAAATTGTCCATCTGCGATATTACAGGATTATACCTTGATAACTGTGAATAAATTATATAAATATGGGGACTAGTATTTTCGACTGGAATAGGGAGGGAGTTATTTTCTAATCTAGGACCATACTGTGGCCATTTAGTACCTCCAGCTAAATATGTTTTTTGTTGTTTATAGTTGTAGAGAGGCATACCAGGTACATCCGTGATTTTGCGGACTGGCCCAGGAACACCACTCTGGTTTGTAAACGCCCAATTTTTCGTAGAATTTGGACAAACTAAAACAGTGTCATTTAATGATATATCCAATGTATTTGGGTTGGTGTATGTGTCACTTTGGGTGGCAAAGGTTTGTCCTGGTTGGCGCCCAATGCCTTGAGCTAATCTAGCATAGTTTTGTTTTTTTGAAAAATTGGATTGACTACCTTTATATTGAAGAATTGTTGCTTTTCGTTTTTCATTTAAATCATCATATGTAATTGGATTACCATTCAGTGACATGGTGGATATGTCTATACATGAACCAATTGCTCGATTCCATAATCTAGTAGGGATTGGTCCAGGTCCAACATCACAACTATTTGATTTACGAGATAGTAAGGTTATAATAACTTCACCTTCGTATAAGTAACTGTTGTTTGTAGGCGAATCGTTTTCAACTACATTAATTAGGTAATTAAATTTACATGTACCGTATACTGGTTCATTCCATTCAAATTTAATTATACTTCCGGATAAATCATATGGAATTGTATTAACCAACATATTGCTATTTGAAATATCTAATAAAGAAGGTACATAATCAGAAATTATCCCACCATACATTGTTATTTCAGGTGGAGTAGTGATAATATAAGTATTCGTCGTATTATTAGTATTTAAAATTTCAGAGGTTAATGTCAAATCAATATCAGTATTAGATATATCTTGCTCATTGACCACTAATCCATTGTTGTAGCGAAAGAATGTTATTCTTATATATATTTTATCAACTGGAGGAGGTACTACAAAATAAAAATTTGCCGTGCTTGATATACCATTATCGGAAATAGATGTTAAAGTAGGGTCTGGAGAAGTTTGAGTTATATAAAAATTGGTATTATGTGTATTAAAATACTCTGCTAGACTATTTGTATTAAGATACTCTACTATATTAGGGGGAGTAAAAGTAATCGTTTGGGAAATCGGTTGGCTTGAAGTAGCCGTTTGAGGTGAAGGTAGATTTAAACTAACTGAACTAATTTGAGAATTATAACTTGTATCATAAATTACTATCGCTGAATCACTCAAATCAGCATAACTAAAGTTGCTACTTGATGCTGGTGTGAAGAAATATTCGTCTACACTAACATCATAGATGATAGTAACCTCTTGGTTTGTAGTAAGAATTAATGGTGATAAACTAGAAGTAGATGGAGAAACATTGGTTATGGTTGGAGCTATAAATTGAATTACTTCTACGGGAACATATACGATCCAAATACCAGTGCCGCCGCTATACGTGTATGGAAATTCAAATTTATATTCAACTATATTATCTGGTGGTGGTGCATAAACTCCAGTAGTTGTAATTTTCACATCAAATGAAACTTCCCAGTTATAGATTGGGCCAGATATAAAATTTTCTATTTCTATTGAAGTTACTAAAGCACTATTTCCTGCATAATGGACCCCAGGTGGATTGTTATTTGTTACTGTACCTCCATTATCAACCTCAATAGTTTGATATGTAAACCTCCATACGGCATTATGTAACGATTTTACATATGGTTGAAATAATGTCGTCATTAATATATAATAATAATTGATTTAATTGTTATTATATTTTGACCGAATTGTTATTATAGTTTGACCGAATTGTTATTATAGTTTGACCAAATTGTTATTATAGTTTGACATAATGGTTGTCGTTTACGGATTATATCCATCGTTTTCACCCATAAAAAACCACCTTAAAGATAAGTATTTGGGTTTATTCTCAGTAACATTTTTACCAGTCATTGACAAATTAGGACCTTTGTCAACAATTCCTTGAATTTGCGCGGTTCCTAAAGCTGAATTAAAATATCGTAAATCAGAAATATAACCTGAAAAACCGCCATTCATAGCTACATATAGGTCACCATAATTCTGTCTAGGTACCCCTTTCATAATAAGGCGTTTTGCCAATTTACCATTAATATATGTGTCCAATTGGTTATTCGATACACGGATCTGAACACAAACCCATTTATTAATAGGTATATCGTCAATAGTAACCTTCTCTTGGATATTATCAAAAGTATTCATTACTACCACCAACGCGTTTGTATTTGGAGCAATATATAGCCCAGGTGCATTATTTGGTTGATTCATGCCGATCGGCTGTGTCGTGTAATTAATATTGTCATTTCCTTTATGGAAAATATGACGGAATTGTCCTTGTTGATATACTAAATCATCTATAAGTATCCACACGGAGTATGTAAATTCGATACCATCGTTTTCGTTGTTAGACCGTATTAAAGTTATCGAGTTGTTTATGGCTGGATCTTGTGGAATAACCTGCATAGTTTTACCATCAACCATACCGTTGATTAAATAAGGGGATTGGTTATATTGAAATAACCAAGATAGGAATTGCGTAGATACTCGTATCATGAGAACAAAAACAACAACAACCAATAATATAAAGGCGGTTTTAGCAACTAAACTATTAGATTCTAAAAACTCCTTGGTACCATCTACAATACGCCCATTTTTGAAATTATCAAACACTCCTGCTCCGGAAGAAATCTTTCCAAACTCAGACATATCTATATATTATATATAAGAAATTTAGATAGGTAATTAAATTGCAATACTACCTTGTTCTTGACCATCCTTTAAAATTTCAAATTTAATACTATATGGAAAATCAAATCCAGATCCACCATATCCACTTCTATAAATATTGTATGCCTCTTGTGGGTTGAGGGAATCACTGTAATATTGAACATTTGAGGTGTATCCAGAAAATCCACCTAATGGTGTTATATATACTGGAGCATTATTTGCTATTTTTGCTACACCTGGTAAAACGCAACTGCGAACTAATTTTCCGTCAAGGTAGACATCTAATGTTCTGCCATACAGACTAACAATGACATTAACCCATTTTTGTATAGGTACATTATCCACATTACATGTGTGAGTAGAACCGCCAGTAGAATTAGTGGAAGAATATACGGTCGTCTGAATTTTTAGGTTATTCTCTATTGCTCCTAAAACAATCGAAGGCGATGGTTCTAAATCGTCGTCTAATCGACCTAAAATGATTTTAGGCTCCCCGTATCTATAACTCCAATCGTCGATGTAAAACCACGCAGAGTAGGCATAGTTATTCGTGTTATTAGAGCTCAACGAATTAGCTGCTATTTTAGTTACTATTTTAGCATCTTTTAATCCAGTTAATTTTTTTGATCCACCCCATAAATATCTTATTAATATTATAACTAATATAACTACAACTACACCGATGGCTATATTTGTAACGGACATCATAATATATATATTATAGTAATAGAAATTTTCTAAATAACTGGTGGATTTAGAAATTTGGCTGAATTGTATAACCAGTTTACTTTACTACGAGAAATACTATCGTTAAAATACATAACATTACATACTCCTCCTGAAATACCGTTAGGTGATCCAGTTGTAATCATTGTATTGGTATTATACGGAATAACTCCATTAGTAGTAGATACTAGTTCATTATTAATAAAAATATCTAATGAATTTCCATTGTAATTAATTACAACGTGGTTCCATCTTTGCATTTTAAAATCAGTGGTTTCGAATAGTATCTTTTCAACATGTCCTTCTGTCTTCATTTTAACTCTAAATGTATTGTTAGAAACATTATATAATATATTTGGCTTGTCCCCAATGTTTAATATAGAAGTATATTCGTCATACTTTGGATTTGTTTCTGGTGGAAATGAATTAATATACAACCATGACGATATGGCATAATGGTATTGAAATTTGTCTTTAACATAGTTAACCTGTTCAAATGAATCCAATGATTTTTCAAAGTTGAGATTAATTGGTTCTAGTAACAATTGTAATGCGTTGTGTGTTAGTATACTATTCGTAATAATGGGTAAAATGAAATATAGAGCAATTAAAACGATTTCGGCTATAAGAAGAATAACGACCGGTTTTGTAGTAATTTGATATTGGTATTTTATATAATCTATTAAACTAAGCAATAAACATGGAATATAAGTTATTAGTTTTGTTAATAAATTAATCCAAGATGGTTTCGTTTTTTCTCTAGAGTCACCCCCTAATTTAAAATATTTTACTAATATCGTGACAAATCCAAGAGCTATGAGTGTATTTAATATGTAAAAGAAAAAATAACTACTATTGCTGAAATAGGATCCAAACTTGACAATGAGGTAAATTACACCAACTATGATAGCAATGAATCCAATGACTGACATAACTCTGCCAATGTAGCTCATTACTGATATGTTAGTGACCATATCCGAGTCTTCTTCTTTTTTATCTAGATAAAACATTAACATTATTAACAATAAAAACCCACCGAATAATGATATCAATATACTGCCTTTGTGATTATTTTCAGTAATAATACCGAACGGATTTTTGAAAAAAACGAATATAATAATAATAATATATACAATTAACCCAAGTAGGTATGCGAACATGATTTTATTATTATTTATCGCGTCAACTATATTATTCAATGGTTTCTGTTTAGTATTTGATTGTAATATTTTTGGTGTAGCGTCCATTAATAAATCATTAGAAAGAAATAAAAATACTAATTACAGATTTTCCATGGCTGTTTTTCGCCCATGACAATCTCTACATAATGCTACTAAATTATCAACATGATTGGAACCACCTGTTTCTAATCGAATTTTATGATCAACCTCGAACCAAGCCGGAAGTTGTTTTTTACAATGTCCACATAACCAGCCTTGTTGAGATGCTACGAATTTTTTCTTAGTCTCACTAACACACCTTTTTGTTCCTTTTTTCCCCGACTCCATTAGTCTGTTTATTTGCTGTTGTTGTTGTTGTTGTTGTTGTTGTGGTTGTAAAAAGGATGATTGTAAGTTATTGTATGATGATTCGTCTTGATTATGATTGTTTTGTATAAACGGAGTTTGATTTGTAAAATCCATAAACGGAGATAATACATCTAATGACGATTTTGCACTGGGGATATATTTTACGATATTTACAGCCTGACTAACAATAGACTGTGATTCATTCGGATTTTTTTTTAGAAATAAATATATACTCATACCTGCGAATGCAAATCCTGCCATTTTAAAGTATTTTTGCCATGATTGTAATAATTTCACATAATTTCCGTCGTGATATGTATTTATTATCAAAAATCCTGTAATTGCTAAAATTAATAATTCCGATTTCATATAATATTTATAAAGGTTATTTATTTTTGTAAATATTGTACAAGTGATCTAATTAGACAAACAATACAATCAGTAATCATATACATGTTATACAGTCATTGACAATCTACTATACATGTCTATCTTAAATTGTTCATCTACAGAGAGAAATTCCCATTAAATCCTTCAAATATATATAATTGTATTTGGTTTGAAGTTATTTTTTATATAAATAATATCCGAATCCGAATAAACATATTAAAATAGATACGAATAAAAGCTTTTTTCTATACTTTAACTGTTCGCGAATTACTATTTCCTTTGGTTTATATAATTCATAATACGAATTTAACGCTTCTGTATATGTTATTTCATCCTTACCTATTTCAACATTTACTTTATTATGAATAAAATGTACCCATTTCAAAAAGGAATCCTTTCCTTCTAAATAGGGAGATACAGGGTATTTATCTAATAAAATACTAAAATTGTTGCCTATTTTTGGATGAGGAATGAATAAAGGAAAATTACTAATCACATCATAATATTTCTTTTTCGTGACATCATTTGCCTTTAATGGATAGTTAATGGCTAATGTCATCAAAAAAAACCAGAAATGAGGTCCCCATACAGTTGGGTCAAACATTTTATCTGTCATTAAATAGAAACGATATAAAAAGATATCCAAAATAACATATAACATAATGAATAATAAAATATTTAATAACTTTTGTAATAATTGTGGCAAGTGCGGACACGTGTTTCATACATGTAAACATCCAATTACTAGTATAGGAATTATCATTTTCAGAAAGGTTGATAATAATCTACAGTATTTATTAATTCGTCGTAAACACAGTTTAGGATTCGTCGAGTTTATGCGAGGAAAATACCCATTACATAATTATGAATATTTAGTAAACATATTCAACGAAATGTCATTGGAAGAAAAGAAGATGATAAAAAAATCAACATTTGATGAACTATGGACTTATTTATGGGGTGAGCAAGTGGGCATTCAATATAGAGGAGAAGAGAAAATATCTAAGGAAAAATTTGAAGCATTAAAACACGGTATAGATACAAATAAAATGGAATATGATTTAGATTATATAATAGATTCTAGTACCGTAGAATGGATTGAAACTGAATGGGGGTTTCCCAAAGGACGACGAAATTATCAAGAGAAGGATCTAGTATGCGCATTACGAGAATTCGAGGAAGAAACCGGCTATTTACGGTCAAATGTATTATTAATTCAAAATATCATACCATACGAAGAAATTTTTACTGGATCTAATATGAAGTCATATAAACACAAATATTTCATTGGAAATATAGATTCGTGTACGAGCCCTACAAATGAATTTCAACACTCTGAAGTAAGTGAGATTAGTTGGTTGTCGTACAGCGAATGTTTAGATAAAATAAGACCCTATAACTTGGAGAAAAAAAACATATTACATAAAGTAAATGCCATATTAGAGCAATATAGTTTACATTAAAATTAAAATGTCCATTCATAATAGACGAGACATTAATTTCAGAATTAGAATCCATTACACGGTTGAAGTTTTGTAACATTATGAAATAGTATACATTATTTCATAAAGATGAAATGGTTATTTATATTATAAATATGGTCTGGTTATTTATATTATACTTTTTTACATGTATAATATAAGTATAATATGGACAATGATAACCAAAAACAACCAAAAATGCGCATAAAAAAAACATCAATACCAACACTAACAGAAGATAATATAGAAGAGGTTTACAATAATAACTTTACCAAGATAGATTTAGATGATAAGAAGTACAACACATTTTTATTTAAGAAAGAAGAATTGGATAGTAAAATCATTTCACTAGACGAAGAGAAGTACAACAATTTATATCCATCTTTAGATGATGCTGACTTTAATATTAAAATAGCTGAAAAAAAGGAATTTAATGAAAATAAATACGATGGTACTATTTATGATATTGAAAAACAAGCAAAAATATTATGTGAGGCTGAGTTTGAATTAGCACCACATCAATTGTTTATTAGAAATTTTTTGAGTTTCCAAACACCATATAACAGCTTATTATTATATCATGGTTTAGGAACCGGTAAAACATGTAGTGCCATTACTGTGGCGGAAGAAATGAGAACATACTTAAACCAACTTGGTATTAGTCAGCGTATCATGGTCGTAGCATCTCCAAATGTCCAAGACAATTTTAAATTACAGTTATTTGATGATCGAAAATTAAAACTAGTTGATGGACTTTGGAATTTAAGAGCATGTACCGGAAATAAATATTTGAAAGAAATTAACCCGATGAACATGAAAGGATTTTCAAAAGAAAAGGTTATTCGACAGATACAAAGAATAATCAATACATCTTACTTATTTATGGGATATACTGAGTTTGCGAATTATATTCAAAAAAAATCTTCAATAGGAGATGCTGATTATGTGGACGATCCCAAGAAACAAAAAATATTGATGATTAGAAAGTTGAAACAAAATTTTAACAATCGTCTAATTATAATTGACGAGGTTCATAATATACGAATCAGTGACGAAAAACAAGATAAACGTGTTGCGACTGAATTGTTTAAATTAGTAAAATATGTCGATAATTTGCGATTACTCTTTTTATCTGCCACCCCAATGTATAATAGTTACAAGGAAATTATTTGGTTAGTGAATATTATGAATTTAAATGACAAACGATCTACCATTGAATTAAACGACATATTTGATAAAAACGGCAATTTTTTGATAGATGAAAACGGCAAAAATATAGGAGAAGAGCTGTTAAGAAGAAAAGCGACTGGTTATGTATCGTTTGTTCGTGGAGAAAATCCATATACATTTCCATACAGAATATTCCCATCCTTGTTTTCAATAGACCATACATTTAAAGAGTTACAATATCCAAGAAAACAGCTAAATGATAAATCCATTGTACAACCACTAGAGCATTTAGATGTCTATGTAAATAAATGCGGATCATACCAAGAGACTGGGTATAATTATGTATTGTCTGAAATTAAAACAAAGGCTGGTAAAACTAAAAATGGCCTTCCTAGCTTTGAAAATATGGATTCGTTTGGATATACTGTTCTTCAAAAACCATTACTAGCATTAAATATGGTGTATCCGAATAAGTTATTAGAAACTGAAAATCCATCTTTTGATTCCAAAGTATTAATGGGTAGTGAAGGATTGAAACGAATAATGAAGTATACGGAGACTAGCAATCCTCCAACTAAAAAAAATTTCGAATATAAACAAAACGATTTTGGTGAAATATTTTCACCTGAGAATATAGGTAAGTATAGTTCCAAGATTAAAAGTATTACTGACTCTATTATGAATTCAGATGGAATTGTATTAATATATAGTCAGTTTATAGATGGTGGAGTTATTCCAATGGCACTGGCATTAGAGTCATTGGGGTTTACCAGGTTTGGTACCAAAACATCCAGTCTCTTTAAAACACCACCTAGACCGAATATTGATTCTTCAACTTATTTAACCAAGGCGGAAATGGATGACCCTACTTTATTTAAGCCGGCAACTTATACTATGATTACAGGAGAAAAATCGTTATCGTCTGATAAAGTATACGATTTGAAAAATCTTACGGATGAAGAGAATAAGAATGGAGAGAAAATAAAGGTTGTTATTATATCTATGACGGGAGCAGAAGGAATCGATTTTAAAAACTTACGACAAGTTCATATATTAGAACCATGGTACAATCTTAGTTTAATAGAACAAGTAATTGGAAGAGCGGTTAGAACATGTAGTCATAAACAGCTGCCATTTGTCAAACGAAATGTCGAAATATTTTTACATGGTACCCTTCTTACTAATAGTGAGGAGGAAGCCGTCGATTTATACATCTACAGATTAGCAGAGATGAAGGCAGTTCAGATTGGCAGAGTAAGTCGTCTCTTGAAAGAATCATCTGTTGATTGTATTTTAAATATTGATCAAACTAAATTTACCGTTGAAAATATGAATACTATTGTAAAACAGACATTATCTAATAATATGGTTATAGATTATCCGATCGGAGACAAATCCAAGACAGTGTCGTGTGATTATATGGATACATGTGACTTTAAATGTAAACCATTTAAAAATATAAAAGAAACTGACATTAAATTAGATACATATGACGAATCATTTATATTAATGAACAATGAAAAAATAATACAAAGAATTCATGATTTATTTAAAAAGAGGTTTTTTTATAAAAAAGACGCATTAATAAGTGAAATAAATATAGTAAAAAATTACCCAATCGTTCAAATAAACGCAGCACTAACAGCATTAATTGACGACGAAAATGAGTATATAACTGATCGTTTTAATCGTCTAGGCCATTTACGAAATATTGAAGAATATTATTTCTTTCAACCGATAGAGTTAAGTAACGAAAATATTAGCGTATTTGATAGACGCAATCCAATTGACTACAAACATTCGTCTATTATATATCCATTACAACAAATAGAAGCACCTATGAAACCAAAACAACCAATCACTGAGAAAACTGATGACAACACAACATCTGGTATAAACCAGCAAATGTTAGTAATAAAAGACAAATACGACTTAGCACATAAAGCAATAGTTGACATTGACCGCGGCGAAGAAGATTGGTATGTATATGCGTCAATGTTAAAGAATACAAAATATTTAATGAATAACTATAATATAAGCGATGACGAATACGCCGAATTTGTTATACAACACATATTAGAGTATATGAATTTCGAGCAAACAGTCGAAGTAATTAATTATTTATATTTTACACCTAACTTATCAGATTTTAATAAGAAGGTGAAACAAGCGTATGATAGCGTTATTTTACAGAACAAAGGAGTCACTGGCTTGATTGTCCCGAAAGAAAATAAACAATATCTATTAATAAAAGGTGAAAATAAATGGGTAAAAGGCGAATTAGAAGATAACACTGACTTGGCCCCCGAATCGAAAAAATTAGAAGTTCCTTTATCGCAATATAATCAGTATGTTGGTTTTATAGGCAATTTTAAAAACGAATATAATATATTCAAGGTAAAGAACATGACAGATAAACGAGGCAAGGGCGCTAGGTGTGATCAAACCAGTAAGTCAGATACAGTTGAATTATTAAATCGTATACTCGGTGAAAACAAATATAGTCCAGAAAATACAAAAGGGAGAAAAAAACTAGAATTTTGCGTAATACAAGAATTGTTGCTTCGACATTTCAACAAGATAAAAAAGGACGGCAAAACATGGTTTTTGGATCAATCTGCCGCGGTGATAAATAATATCGAAAAGATATCATTTTAAATTAAAATTGATTATTAATTAAAGATTAAATTCTTATTATATACTAATAATGGAAAGTTATAATACGAAAAAAGGTTCACGCAAAACAAAGGAGGTTGGTGTATATATGACTAATTTATTGAGTCGAAAAATACACATACCATTTAATAACATAGGCAAACATATCAAGGAAACTATTGAAAAGATAATTAAAGCTCAGATTGAAGGTAAATGTAGCATAGAAGGGTATGTTAAGCCAAACTCAACCCGCGTATTGACTTATTCTAGTGGTATTTTAGTGGAAAATTATGTCATGTTTGAAGTTATATTTGAATGTTTAGTGTGTTGCCCGGTTGAAGGAATGATGATTAAATGTAATGTAAAAAATATGACTCAGGCTGGTATCCGGGCATTAATAAATAATGAAGAAAAGTCTCCAATCGTTGTATATGTGAGTAGGGATCATCATTATAATAATTCGTATTTTAATTCGATTAAAGAAAACGATGATATTACTATTCGTGTAATTGGGCAACGATATGAATTAAATGATGAACATGTTAGTATAATTGGGGAGATAGTTGAACCAAAGGCAGAACAATCGTATAAGCCAAAAGGTAAAGTAAATGTTCAGAAGAAACCAAAACTAATTATCACCTAATTCTAATTCTTCAAGGATTTAAATACAAGATAATATCCTATTTATAAGTATGACAACCATTAACCTTAATAATTTGAAAGAAAAAATTGAATTGTTGAGTAAGTTTCATCAAATTGAAATTTTAAAGATTTTGCGCGAAAATGACAAATGTACTTTAAACGAGAATGCTAATGGTGTATTTATTAATTTAACTAATGTAAATTCATCGGTTATTACTGAATTAGTCAATTATTTAGATTATGTACATAATCAGGAAAAACAATTAAATGATATCGAGTCTCAGAAGAATATATTGTCTAATACATATTTCAAAGATATTAAAGATAACAATAGTAATATGATTAACACTACATTACATGTCAAGTAACGATTTTATTCGCAATTTATCGCCATATACAATGTCTATGAAAAATATAACTAATTTTAAAGACATGTCTTTTATTAAAGGTTCGAGTGAAAATAATTCTAACAATAGTAAAAATAATAAGACTACTAACCATCCAAAAAATATTATAAACCCTGCTGATAATATTTTTTATCCGAAACAAAAAGATGGTTTGTTTTGGTGTTTTTACATCACATTATATGGGTTTGACGAGTATGATACAATTAATAATTTTTTTACGAAAGAAAAAGAGGTAAAATACAAATGGATCGAAGATATTCGTAATAAAAAGGAGATTTTCAAGCCGATTAAAGTAAGTAAAAATACGGTTGAAGATGAATTGGCAAATTGTTTGAAAATATCAATGACAACTATTAAAGCAATGTGTTATTTGTTTGACATTAATATTTTTTACATCGATAATAAAAAGTTTTACGAAATATCGACAAATGTTAACAAACCTGTATATGTTATTGAAAAGAAAGATCATACATATGGATTAAAAAGCAACTTAACCGTTGATCAGTTGGAATATTATCGTAACCATTTTTGGAAGTTGGAAAATTTAGATAAGCCATTAAAGTCAATTTCTAGTTATAAAATCAACGATTTACGCGATATTTGTAATAAGATCCATATTGATTACGCAAACATGACTAGACCTCAAATGTACCAAGCTATTTTAAGTTATTTGTAGTTATACACACCTAATATTTACAAGTGTAAAACAGGTTCCGTATGAAATATTAGTTTGTGACCAGTAAAAACGACGATTTAATTAAAAATTGAAACTAATATAAAATAATATGTTCATGTATATATACTACTTAGATGTCTGAATTAAATTCACAGCAGCAATTTGATAATATTATAGATAAATATTTAGAAAATGTAACCAATAAAACAGTAGGCATTAATCCAGAGTTGGAGATTCGTTTTGGAACACGCGGTGTGAAATCAATTTCTAAAATTGATTTTGACAATGTAATTCAAAAACTAAAATCGTCTGGATTCGAATTGTTGGATGTTAACGCATATACTTTGAAAATGAATAGTGAATATTTGAATAAAGAAACCGGACGAACACAAGAGACGAAATTGCGTGTCGAATTAAATGGTATTCATGAAATTCAACAATATTGTGAAACTAATTCACTCAAAAATTTACATCCCGAATTTACTCAGAAGGACAAGGCTATTGTTGATAATAAACCGATTTTCCCAGTTAATATTGATGATTTCAATTTACGCGCATCATTTCAAACTGAGAAAAAGATACGGGCATATGGTGCTTTTGCTGAGAGTATTATTTCATCGTGGACAGAAAACAAAAAGACATTTCGTTATTTAAACAGAACCTCGTTCATTCATGCCGACTTGCCGATTCGTGTTGATTTAAGTATCGTCAAGGAAGGTGAAATGGAACAAACCGAATTCAGGGGTCGTAAACAATACAAGCAACGACCAGAATATACAGTTCAATCTGCCAAGGTATTTGATAACATAGAAAAGTATGAAATTGAATTGGAAGTGTTGAATGATAAAGTAGGGATTGGTACAAAATATTCGACCAGTACAATATTATCAAAGGCTTTAAGAAAAGCCATCATATATGTTCTATCTGGACTACAAAATACAAATTATCCTGTACCATATAGTGAAATTCGAAATGTTGGTACTCAGTATTTAAAATTAGTTTATGGAAAAGATTATAATGAAAAAATGAGAATGAACCCGAAAATGTTTTTGGGACCTTCATCTGCCACATTACAGATTTCAAATATTGCGCCTATTAATGAGGATACGGTTATACCAAATATTCGTAAAGATTATACAGTAACTGAAAAGGCAGATGGTATGAGAAAATTGCTTTACATTCATAAAGATGGTAGAATCTATTTAATTGATACAAATATGAATGTTCAATTTACTGGATCCATGACGAAAAATGTGGATTTATTCGAAACGATAATAGATGGAGAACATATATTACATAATAAAAAGGGTGAATTTATTAACTTGTATGCCGCCTTTGATGTTTATATTATCAATAAAAAAGATGTGCGTGCGAATTCATTTATTCCCCCACCAGTCGATGAAGGAGGAGAGTATGTTTTAACCAAGTATAGATTACCTGTATTGATTAACATTATTAAAAGTTTAGGAGCTATATCAACTATAACCGATAAACCATCTCCCATTCGTATTGAACACAAAAATTTCAAGGCAGAAAGTAGCAATTTGAGTATCTTTCAATGTTGTAATACCATTATCGACCAACAAAAACAAGGACTATACGAGTATGAAGTAGATGGATTGATATTTACACCTGCGTATTTAGGTGTTGCTTGTGATAAACCTGGACAGGCCGGTCCTCGTAATAAACCTAGTTGGAAGTATTCTTTTAAATGGAAGCCACCGGAATTCAATACAATTGATTTCTTGATTACTACAAAGAAAGATGTGAATGGTAGTGAAGATTTTATTGGTAATATTTTCCAAGAAGGTACCAATACCTCTGCCTATGAACAATTATCACAATATAAAACATTGATATTACGCGTTGGATTTGACGAAAAAATCCACGGATATATTAATCCTTGTGCGGATGTCATTGATGACAATTTGCCCGAGTTCAGTGACAAAAAGATTGACAATAATAAAAGCTTATGTGGTGATATTACTAATAAGGATAAAGGTATATATAAACCCATGCCATTTTATCCTACAAACCCATATGATGCAGAAGCTAATATTTGTAATATAATGTTACAAAGCGATCAAAGTGGCAATAAACGGCTCATAACCGAAGAAGGTGAGGTATTTGAGGATGAAATGATCGTTGAATTTCGTTATGATTTGACCCTTGAAAAGAAATGGAGATGGGTTCCTCTGCGTGTTAGATATGATAAAACAGCGGAATACAGAAAAGGATTTCCGCAATATGGTAATGCGTATCATGTCGCCAACACTAACTGGCATTCTATTCATAATCCAATTACCGAGCGAATGATACGATCTGGATTAGACATACCAAATGAATTAGGTGATGACGATGTATATTATAATCGTGTTTCAGGTACTTCCAAAACAGAAGGATTACGAGATTTTCATAATTTATTCGTAAAAAAAATGTTGATAACGAGTGTTGCTAATAAAGGAAACACGCTAATTGATTACGCGGTTGGTAAAGGGGGTGACCTACCCAAGTGGATATTAGCAAAACTATCGTTTGTATTTGGTATAGATATTTCAAAAGATAATATTGAAAATCGTATAGATGGTGCGTGTGCTAGATATCTAAATTATCGTAAAGATTATAAAGTTATGCCCCATGCCTTATTCGTACATGGAAACTCATCATTTAATATTAAAGACGGTGAGGCCCTTTATAGTGAAAAGGCCAAGACCATTACAAAGGCTATATTTGGTGAAGGTACCAAGGAAAAAGATCGGTTAGGCGCCGGAGTTTATAGACAATATGGCAAGGCGAATGAAGGATTTAATATTAGTTCGTGTCAATTTGCACTTCACTATTTCTTTGAAAATAAAAAAACAGTCAATCAGTTTTTACGAAATGTAAGCGAATGTACCAAGGTAAAAGGATACTTTGTTGGCGGATGTTATAATGGAAACGCCATATTTGATGCGTTACGCGGATTGTCCCAAGGAGAAAGTATGTCTATAATGCAAGATAATAATAAATTATGGCAAATGACAAAACAATATGATGATGATAGTTTTGAAAACGACGAAACCTCGCTAGGTTATGCGATTGATGTATATCAAGAATCAATAAATAAAACTTTTCGCGAGTATCTAGTCAACTTTGACTATTTACATAGACTTATGGAGAACTATGGTTTTGTATTATTATCTCGCGATGAATCTGCCGAAATAGGCATACCTGATAGTGTTGGCTCTTTTCAACAATTGTACGGACTTATGGAAAACGAAATCAATAAAAACCCTAAAAAGAAATTTCAATACGGACAAGCTACCCGAATGAGTTCTAGCGAAAAACAAATATCATTCTATAATAATTACTTTATTTATAAGAAAATCAGAAATGTAGATACCAGAGCGGTGTATAACACATTAATTGGTAGTTCCAAATTACAAGAACAATTGGAAAAAATACAGGAAAGAGAGGCAATTGTATCGGCTACTGAACAAGAAATTATAGATCAACCAAAACAACAACCTAAAAAGTTGAAGCGTAAACTAAAGTTACAGGCAAATAGTAAAGAAACACCTGAATAAAATACTATACATTATTCATGTAACAAACAGGTATATTGTCTTTAACAAAAACAATCTAAATATATTTTTAATATATAAATATCGTTCTCTCATATGAGTTTTTTTATATTACCTGAAATTCACATAAGACCTCCTAAAATATCATTGAATGTCAATAGCAATACTAATGACATGTATATTTGTCAAACCTTGAATAATTATATAAATACAATAAAAAAACAGATTGATATTAACTCTGAAAATTGGGATTATTTTAAAAAATATACAAACCCATACGAATTTATCCATACTATTATTCCGACTACAAAACAATCGGTTAGTAAATTAAAGCCCCTGTCTAGATCTTTTTATAAGATGATTGAAATCACTACTCAGCTTAATTTATTAGACAATTATGCTTCTTCTACCAGTATGAATACATTTCATTTAGCGGAAGGACCCGGCGGTTTTATTGAAGCCATATCTCATATAAGAAACAATCCAAATGACCAGTATTATGGAATGACACTAGTCAGCGAAGATAATAATGTACCTGGATGGAGAAAAACATCCAATTTTTTGGAAAAACACAGTAATGTTATTATAGAGTATGGGGCTACAGGTACTGGTGATTTGTTAGATTTGAATAATTTAAAATACTGTCATGATAAATATCACAATTCTATGGATATTATTACAGCTGATGGTGGTTTTGATTTTTCTACTGATTTCAATCAGCAAGAAACTCTAGCAACTAATTTGTTATTTGCTCAAGTAAGTTTTGCTATTTCTATGCAAAAACTAAACGGTCATTTTATACTCAAAATTTTTGATATTTTCACAAAAACAACCTGTGACATATTATTCTTGTTATCTACTTTGTATAAGCAAGTGTTTATAATCAAACCCAATACTAGTAGACTAGCTAACTCTGAAAAATACATTGTGTGTAAGTTCTTTAAAGGTAACTGTTCTGCTGTTATCCAGAACATTATGTGCGAATATCCCAAGTTGAAAGAATATACACACCTATCCTCGATTTTAAATAAAGAACATGATTATTATTACATTAACAAAATAGAAGAATACAATGCTATATTTGGCCAACAACAAATAGAAAATATTAACTCTACCATTTCATTATTCACTTGTAAAAATAAAAGTGAAAAGATTGAAGCCCTGAAAAAAAATTTTATTCATAAATGCGTTCAATGGTGTGAAAAACATAATATACCATACAATAAAACTGCCACGTGTAATAATATTTTTCTGAATACACCTTGATGTCGCATATTTTTATGTTGTAGTAATATATAAATGTTGATGAAAATGAATTCAGTTACGAGCTTGTGGAAAAAGTCTCATATGGTTGTTAAATTATTATTCGTTTACCTAGTTCTATTAATTGTCTATCGTGTCTATTTTAGAAAAGTGTCAATGTTTGAAACATTTGGAAATCCAGCGTCATGTACCTATTATTATATGACAAACTGTGGACATTGTAAACGATTTACTCCTGAATGGGATCAGTTCGTTCAAAATTACACAGGCAATATTAAGATGAAAAAGGTTGAAATGAGCGAGGCAGGCGACGATTTGGAAAAATATAACATAAAAGGTTTCCCTACTGTATTGGTGATGGACAAATCTGGAGAAACAAAGGAATATGATGGCCCGCGAACTAGTGATGGATTAAATAAATATTTTATGAATATGTAATTTATAACTTGTACATTTTTTATAAATAAATTTGGTGTATTTATAAAAAAATTGATAATGTAAACCGAATAATTATTACAGTATATAATTATCCGAGAATGGAATATAGATTGAGTAACATGAATACTAATACAGGTAACCATAACGATGATAACAATTTGGATTGTAAAGACAAAAATAATCGTGATTATGAGGATAGTAAAGTCATTGTCCGTATGATATGTAATACAATTCTAGAAATAATTAGTATAGCTTGTATTGTGTTGTGTAGTATTATATTGATAGTTTCAACCAGTATATTAACCGTTTCTATTCAAATCAATGTATTTGTTACTAGTAGTAAATATAATTATCGTATACCACGCGTACATAATATTATTCTCATGTATATCAATAGTATATCTAATAGTATTTATCATTGTTTTGATCTTTACAAGGTTACTCAAACTGGTGGTACAATTATTGTAAAATTGGAGCCAGATAATACGCATATCCATATTAGTAATCATTATAATGATAACACAAATAATGACAAGAGTAATATTATTGTAAAGGATAGTGTCACTGATATAGTGAATGATATAGTGAATGATATAGTGAATGATATTGTTACAGATAATATTACTGATAGCGAAACAAATAATGGTAGTATTGTAAATAAAAACATGAAAAATGAAGACCGTGATAGTGATATTGAAGATATTACTGAACTAATGATTAAAAACAAAATAGATACTACTGAAATAATTGACTTGTGTAACAGTAATATAGATAGTGAGTCAGAACTAAATGATAGTGAGTCAGAACTAAATGATATCGATAAACTATTATATTATGATTTTACTGAACCTGACCAAATTTCTAGAAATAGTGAATAACCATCATATATGTAATTAGTTGATAGATCCCCAAAAAGAAGACAATGTTTGACCAGGCCCACAGTTGTTTCCGTTTTGAGAACAAACTGTTTTTTTTCCGTTTCTTCTATATGTCACCGGTTTTTGTAATTTATTTTTCAAAAAATAAGGCGCGACGCCATTATACCCACCTTGATACCTACCAGCATTTGCGCTTTGTTGACCAAATGCGGATGTAAATGATGCTCCATTCTTAGTAATAGTATCATATTTTAGTTTTGCTAATCGGGTACCATTATCAACTGCTCCTTGTGTAGCAAACTGACTGTTATTCGGTTTATAATATGTTATATTACATGTATTAGACTTTCCTGTTTGTTGCGGATAAGCACAATTATTAGTATTAAATTGGGTAGAATTTTCACTTAGGACATTTGATGTATATATGTTACCGGAAATTTCCTGAATAGACTGCTTCTGGCTATATAATTTACATCTTGCTTTTAAGTATGCCTTAGAGTCACTATAATATGATTTACTTAGTAGAGTAACAGCTGACTTGATAATATTGTTTTGGGGTGTACAACATATATTCTTTGTATTGTATATTCCGGTTTGGATTTCATATCCACCGTTGTTCGGATCACCTACTTGAATATAACCATTATTTTGTAGCTTGTTTGTATTGTTTGTCCCAGATGCTATAGGAATTTGTGCGGGTGGTTTAATGCTTTTATATGGGGATTGTAAAAATTTGTCATTGAAAGTAATATACATGTTATTTGAAACATCGCAACTACAATCATTCGTGGCATTATAGCCCCTAAATACAGTGCCGCCAGGTCTATTCACAATACTAATAGATGCTGCACTTCTACCGCTGTTTCCATTTACATTTAATTGCCTTCTCCAATGTTTCATTGGATAAGCTCTTCCGAAGGGTCCGGCGAATTCTTGGGCACTATTGATTATTTCTATAGTGACATCTGGATTATGACCTAAATTAGTATTTGGTCTACTCATACCGCCAATAATTCCAGCTGAGCTAGACGATTTTATCTTAATTAGAGGCTGTCGACTAGATGACAAATTATTGGAATAACTAAAATTAATTGGTTTAGACATATCAGTATATAGTAATAGAAGAAAGAAAATCATAGTAAATCTTAAATTTTGTAAAAAGAAAATACTAATAATATATAAATGATTACTAACATACTGATCGTGTTTTTTTTTATACTAATTATTAATTCTATCCTCAATTATTTTACTAAACCGACTATTATTGAAGGAGCAACTGGAGCAACTGGTGATAAATCCCCATCGAATTCAGAAGATCCTTTAATTTTAGCAAACAAAAATGCAGAAGATATCAGTATTTTAAAACAAAAGATTGACGATATATCAAAATTAATTGATCCAGAAACCACCAAGGCAAGCAAATTAACCGAAAACTTGGCCAAGGATGTTTCTAAGAATACTGATGATATAAAAAAAAATAGTCAGACTATCAATAGTTTGATGCAGTCAATGTCTCCAACGAATAATAAGGCAAGTCAACAAAATCAAAAAATAGCAGATGAAGACCCAAGCACATTTAATATGCCTGCCAATCCTTCTTCTGAATAAGGCACCATAAACGAAACAATGTAGTACAACCATCCATCCCATTTTGTGAATGAATGAATCGATTCGATTCGAATGTTTCACTGTCTATCGTAAATCAATAATTTTTATGTTGATTATATATATCAATGTCTAATTTTTTCAAGGAAGTATTGGAAGATGCAAAAGGTCTAGAAGAACAGATATTAGGACCAGATTATCAATATTGGAAACAAATCAAATCGCCTGATGAAATGGGGATGAGTTCCAATGGTAGTATATCGACAATCGCTGCGGATGTTGCTGGTCTAATTAATTATGTTGAATTATTAGTCACTGGTGGAGGAGGTGCTTCTAGGACAGGTGGTCCACTAGGTGATAAATTTTTTTTGAAAACAGCAGCTACATGTAAGGATAAAGCCTCGGGTAAAATAGTCGATAGATATATGTACATAAATAATGTACCGAATGGTTCAATACCCTTTATTAGTTCAGCTTCTGGAATGAATTTTTCACAGTTTGAAGGATTGGTACCAGGCACTATGAGCAATCTTTCCGCATTAAACCCAATGCTTATATTTCAATCATTTGTTTCTGGTAGTCAGCCAGATTGTCAGGAAATAACCTTAGAAACGATTGATGTTAATAATAACCGCGGAACTGAAACAAGACATGTTACCACTACCGATTTACAAAATATGAACGCCTGTGATTTTGGATCTAATAATGGAAATAAGAACCCAATCACTGGACAAGTATGTCGTGAATCATTTACAAACCGAACTAGAGGAAAAATACCGAATGACACTTTGGTACAATTGTTCTATGCTTCGTTGGGTGTGATGGGCGTGTATTTACTATTAAACATTATGAAACGAATCAAGGAGAGAAAATAGAATATAAATATCATGTATTATCTTAATATATTTACACCATTATATCATACTATTTTAACGATATAATATGATATAATGGCAGGTGTAATGATGTATATTGTAAAACAGTTGACAAACATAATAATTCCTGTTGAATAAATTTTATTATGTTTTAGCGTATGTATGTTCCATTCAAAATGAACTGTATGTTTATCGTTTATAAGTAGAATGCTTTCCTTTACGACCCTTTTTACCCTTTCTAGTTTTTGACATCATGCCCTTCTTCTTATAACTACCACCAGTTTTGCTTTTGCCCTTGCCTTTGCCTTTCATGCCATGTCTAGTCCTTCTCTTCTTTTTACCGCCATCGAATATGGAGGTTTGACTATTTGCCGGTGTAGAAACAGCACCACTATCCATACCTTGATTTGCTGCTTTGGGTGGTGTTTTTAAGTTAGCATATAAACTCTTCATTGAATTAGTAAACCCATCTAAAAATGTTTTTTTAGGAGCAGGAGGAGTTGGAGGCATATTAGGTGGGGGTGTAGAAGGTGACAAGTATTTTTGTGGAGCATATGGAACCGATTGGTTGCCAGGACTAGATGGCGGTGTTCTATAGAGATCTGACATTATTATATAATAATTATAGAAAATATTATTATTATACAGTTGAATAGAGTGTAAATCATTACAGATGTAAAAAGTAACATTCTTTTGTATTATAGTTTAACGCGTTTATATAGTTCTAATGCAGCTAAACCTCCGGCTATTTGAGCCAATATGTATGGCATTAGTTCATTCTTCGGTAATTTACCAGCAGATACCATCATTACAGATACTGCCGGGTTAAACATACCCCCTGAAATGGGTCCACCTACTAATATAGCTAGTGCTAACGCAGCACCAATTGCTAACGCATTACCTGTAGCAAGGATAACATAGAGGAAAAAAAGTGTTCCTAAAAATTCAACAAGATAGTTGTTCATCTATATATATATTTAAATATACAAAAATTAAATTTGTAATTTGCCGATATAATATGGCTCTAGCATGTCTAATACAGTTTGTGATTGTGTATTCGTATGTTGATTGTTTGTAATAGTTGTTATATCTCTCCCCCAATATATGCTTGCAAAAAATTGCGTATTGGCGGTTGACACCGTATGAAGACTATTCAATTCGGATACATAACTCGATATATTATAAACATTACCACTGTATGCTATCCAAATATCCCCTATCGTTTTATGCGAGGATAATTCGGCTGGTGTATATAATATTGTTGTATCTTGAACAGGTAACAATATTGGTATATCTTGAACCGGCAATATTGTCATATCTCGAACCGGTACTATATATTGACGATTACCTCTACCTGATAAAGAAGAACTACCTCCAGATTTGTATGTATTTTCTAGGGCTCCTTTTTTCTTTGGAGCAACACATCCACCAGATCTACATCTTCTGATTGCACTATTTCTACTAGTGGTGTCTTGTGCTCTAAATGACAATGGGTTTTCTCTAGATATGTTCAACTGAGAAGATTTACCAATGGCATTAAATTTTTTTACATGAATGTATTGAGAAGAATCGCTATGTTTGTTTAATATATTCTCACCGTTACCGTATTCAGTAATAAATGTTTTACGAGCAGTCGAAAACATTGAATCGCCCGCACTAGGATAAAACTTTTGCGGCATAGCCATTTTGCTATCTAACTGAGCATTATTTCCACGATTTTTTAATAATATACCTTGATCGCTAGGACCATTAAATCTATAAGTATACATCATTTTTATATATAATAAAGATGATATATAAAAATTTTATTTATTTATTTTAGATTATAAGACACTAATATTACAACAAAATGGGTTTAATGACGGACCCGTGCTAATGCCCCTTGAGAACTGTTATTCGATCCACCATAACTCCAATCATTGTAATTTCGATTAACAGCTTGTTGTTTCTTAAATTTAGTATAATCAGATCCATCATATACATACTTCACATTGGTATTTGCGCTGGGAACATTAGTACCGTCACTTTTGGCAAAAATACTTCCCGCTAAAATATTAGCAGATTGATTTGCCGCGAGTCTGATTCTACCGGTCTTAACCTGGTTAGAACCACCAGATGTATAATATTGTCTGTTTAATAAATCTCCGGCATTATTAACTGCTCTAAAAGGGGTAGCCGATATTTTAGTCCCGTTAACTGTTTTAGTTGCTGCTTTTCCATTCCATGCTTCGCGTAAAGTAAAACGCATCTGTTCACGATTAGATCCACCGTCCATACCTGATCCTGAACTTCCATTTCCACCACCACCTATTAATCTTAGTGCTATACCGGGTCTTCCGGCATTTACATATGCTTCATTACTATTTTGATTTCCACAGCCAGGCATGTTATATATATATCTCTCATATAAAAAATTTATGAAATAACAGAATCGCTAAACCATGTAGTATTATCGACTATTGTCTTGCCTGTTACTTGTATTTGTGTATTATTTTTATGTCATGATTCTTGGAGCAATATTCATTGTTTGTAATTCTTGGAATAATAACTTACATGCATATGGAATTTCAACATAACTGAAATCTACACGATTGTCGCATGTTTTACATACATGGATCTTCATTGTATTGTTATATGCGGCTATTAAACCACACTTATTACACACATGTACTTGATATTTATCAGAAGCATCGTATAATCGACCTCTTGTAAATCTAGAAGCACCGTGACTACACATACAATCTCGTTCCATCTCTCCGAAACGTAGACCCCCGTCACGACTTCTTCCTTCTGCCGGCTGCCTAGTTAGATTAACCATCGGACCAATAGAACGACTATGTTGTTTGTCGTTTACCATGTGTTTTAGACGCTGGTAAAATACAGGACCAATGAATATACTTGTTTCGATCTGTTCTCCAGTTAGTCCATTATACATGAGTTCGTTGCCATTACTTTCGTAACCTAATTTCACTAGTTCTTTACGAATAAAGTCAATGGATAGGTCACCAAACGATGTTCCGTCGCCAAATAACCCTAATTCTACCAATACTTTTCCTAAAAGTGTTTCTTTTAATTGACCAATTGTCATTCTAGAGGGGATAGCATGGGGATTAATAATAATATCCGGTTTTAATCCCGAAGCGGTAAATGGCATATCACATTCCGGTATAATATTACCAATCGTACCCTTTTGACCATGACGACTACTAAATTTGTCTCCAATCACCGGTCTTCTTACTGTTCGTACACGAACCTTACAAAAGCTATAACCATCTCCGTTTCTATCAACATAATTTTTATCAATATACGATTCCTCATGTGTTCTATATGTACGACTTAAATCTTCGTATTTAATAACCTTGGTATGATCATTCCTGTTTTCCTTAATAGGAACAACTTTGGCAATAATAACATCATTATTTTCTAACAATGTGTTTTCTGGAATGATTCCAGCATTTGTAATTTTATCGTAATTACCATACTTCATACCTTTGGTTTTGGTTGGATCTGGCTTACATCTTATTTCTTCGTCTCCATTAATCTTCTTGTCCTCGTCTTTTTCAGTATGATAGATAGTGGCTTGAAATAAACCTCTATCAATAGAACCTTGATTAAACAATAAACTATCCTCCTGGTTATAACCACTATGGGTCATAATTGCCACTATGACGGGCGACCCAGCTGGAATCTTGTCCAAATGAACCATACCCATTAACCTTGTATCTACAAGAGGACGGGCTGGATAACTTAATACATATGCGGTTTTGTCCATACGAGTATCGTAATTTGTTACATACATACCCATCGCTTGTTTACCCATGGCCGATTGATATGTATTTCTAGGACTTTGATTATGGTCCGGATAAGGGATACAAGATGCTAGAATACCAAATATGGTGCTAGGATGAATTTCACAATGTGTATATTTGTATATGAACTGATTTTCTTTATACAAATCACGCGGCTTCATGGCAATCATACTAAAACTTTGTTCTTCTGGATCAATATATTCTATAACTGAATTGTCTATTTTTAAATTAGTGAGTAGATCGTTCCATACCAATTCACCAGACTTTACACGGTCTACTACTGAGTTTTGAAGTATAATTTTATTATTAGATACGCGCAGAATTGGACGAATCAATCTACCAGCATCATTACAAATTCTAATTTCCTTGTTTTTATAATCGAATATCACAGAGGTATATATGTTGATAATACCTCTGTACTTTTTGTCTTGAATATTTTTAAATAGTGTATACGGATCATTACTTACACCAACCCATGCTCCATTTACAAATACCTTAACATATTTGTCTAATGCTTGTGCTGGCAGGGTTGATAATGGGATTATATGCGGTAGTACATATTCGTATATAGGACCGCTATTACTAGGAATTGTAATATGACTCATATAGCTCATGTTCTTTACAACACCTACACTGGCTCCTTCTGGTGTTTCTGCTGGACATAAGAAACCCCATGAACTATTATGTAGCTTACGAGGGGGAATCAGTTTACCACTTTTATCGATCGGTGTATTAATTCGCCTTAAATGACTTAAACTCGAAATATATGTCAACCTATTCAAGACTTGAGCTACACCCACCTTGTTACTGTTTACATTTTTTATACCAAAGTCACCGGTTGACAGTGCTCGTTTCAATCCATTTTCAATAGTAGTAGATTTAATAATTTTATAAATGTTAGTGGCGTTGATTATATTAAGATAATCGTCAGTTGATCTCCATGAACCGTTATTTATCTCACGAATGACTTGTTTCTGCATATCCTTTACTAATTTATTGAAATAATTTCTATATAGGTTATTCAAGAGAATTCCGCATAAATCTACCCTCTTGTTTAAATAAGAATCTCTATCATCTGGCTGGATCCATTCAAAGCTACATCTCAGTAATTTATTTGTCATATATCCAAGAAAGTATACTTTTTGAACTTCGTCGCGACAATGAGGAAACAAATCATTGTTCAAAATATCCTTTGTAAATTCTAGCTTTTTTTTAATACCAGATTCACGATCCATATTAATTGGAGTGTACATGGCATATGTCGTTAAATATTTAATAGCATCATCCTTTGTCATTACATTACTAGCTTCTACAATACTTCCCTGAAGACCATACTTCATTCGTTTATATTTTGAATCATCTAGATTTAATATAATCTTATCACATATATCCTTATCAGATATGACACCCAATGCACGAAATACTATTAATAGTGGTACAGGTTGTTTGAGCCGTGGAAGTTGAATGTAAATAGATGATCCAAACCCAGTATTCTTAGTTGACACCATCATACTGATTTGCTTGGGACTAATACATTTAAAATCTGGTACTGACTTGATTTCAGCCATCCAACTCCATTTATTATTATTTTTACTAACATTGAAGCAATATACCCTATTCTCTGCTGCTCGTTCTTGTCCCAATACTGTCTTTTCACTTCCATTAATAATAAAATACCCTCCTGCGTCAAACTTACACTCGCCATTCACATTTTCATTGATATGTTGATATTGGCTAAGCACACAAACACTGGACTTTAACATAATTGGCAACTTCCCGATATGAATCTTAGGTAAGCTCTTGTAAAATGTTTGACTATTCTCTAACTTAGGTCCACTTCGTACTATATATTTAATATTTAAATCGACTGTCATCATTGATGCATATGTGAAATTTCTTAAGCGTGCTTCTTGCGGAAACATTAGCTTTGATGCGCCATTATTTTCGTGTATTTGAGGTCTATATATATGAAAGTTTTCAAAGGTAATGTATATTTCTAGACTGTGTTTACCGCTATCTTTGTCGTAATCATGATCACTGCATATCTGAACTGGGTTAAACATATCAATTGTTTTTTGGATTTGATATGTTACAAAATTATTATATGATTCTAACTGATGTCTAACTAGTTGTGTTAAATATTGATCCTTAAAGTACGACTCTATTACCGCCCACGGGGTTTCTAAAAATTCTTTAGGGATATCATTGAGATTCATTTTATTAATGCTCTCCATTATGGTTGTTGGTTGAATCATCCTATAAATTAAATATAACATCAATTTATTTTTATATTCTTTAATAAACATATATATATTATCGGATTATACATTCTTCGGTATTTTATCCGTATTTATTAGTAATATTTAGAGATCTGAAAAAAATGACTTAAAATAGTACCATTTTTACTGAATATACACTACTGTAATGAAACAACCGAACAAATTTATCATATATATGGATACTGATTATGATAAATCACTACTAAGAATCAATACACCATGTAAAATAACAAATACCATTCTAGAAACTAGTAGTAAACCGATTAATAATAATAATAATGTAAACGAAATATTATATAATGCTGAAACTAGTTATAATACCGACTACTATTCGCCTTTTTTTTCAGGAATGATGAATATTATACCACATATTCCTTTGAAATTGGAGCCTTACCCGGCTGACATGTTTTTAAAAGAACACGTGAATATTATTGTTGATATTAAAAATTTACATGATTTTATTGAGTTGTGTGACAAATATCCATTGGCAGAAAATATTACATACAATATTAACATGACCAGTCTTCATAATATAAGACCTTATTTAATTGATTTACATAATATGATTGGTATGAAAACTATCAAGGAGAATATAGTTGATCAAATATTATACTTTATACAAGATCTTCATACTATTTCACCTAACAATTCTGACTATATGCATACTGTTATTTATGGACCACCTGGTACCGGAAAAACCGAAGTGGCAAAGGTGATTGGTAAAATATTCAGTTCGCTCGGTATCTTGAAAAATAATACATTTAAAAAAGTTACTAGAGATGATCTCATAGCCGGGTATTTAGGGCAAACTGCTCTAAAAACCAAAGATGTTATTAAACAATCACTTGGAGGGGTATTGTTCATAGACGAAGCATATGCCTTGGGAAACAAAGACACGACCGACTCATTTTCAAAAGAAAGCATTGATATTATATGCGAAGCATTGAGTGACCATAAAAATGATCTTATGTGTATCATTGCTGGATACGAAAAAGAGTTGTACGAATGTTTTTTTAGTTATAATTCTGGGTTGGAATCTAGATTTACCTGGAAGTTTCAGATCGATGAGTATAGTGCTTCTGATTTACGACTTATATTTGAGAAAAAGGTAGTAGATAGTAAATGGAGTCTTAAAGATTCTTTACTTGATAGTTGGTTTGAAAAAAATAAATCGTTGTTTTCGTATTATGGGCGTGATATGGAAACTCTTTTTTCAAAAGTAAAGATTGCCCATAGCAAACGTGTATTTTGTTTGCCAGCTGATGAAAAAACGAAAATTTCCATACAGGATATGGAAAATGGGTTGGAATTGTATAAAAGTATGAATAGCACAAACAAAAAACGGATCGAGAAAGAAAGACTCGCGCAAATTTATAGTACTTTATATTGTTAATTTAATCACAATATTTTATAGATAAAAATATATTATGAGTGATAAAAAAATAATCCAATTTACAGAGTCATTTTTAACTTTAAATAAAACTAGAAAGTCGGTAGGAAAAAAAGAGAAGAAAAATAAACCAACCGTAGTTATCAAACCGACTACTTTAAGGAAAACTCTACTTGAAAAAATAAAAAAACATCAACAAGACGAAAAAATAAAAAACTATCAACAAGACGAAAAAACAAGGAAAAACCCAGGCGCGGAATCAACTGAATTAACATCTAAAGAAGATAAAGTATTTAATGACGACTTTTTAAATTCAATGGAATATTTAGAAAAGATAAGTGAGCAAAAAAAACATCACAATTCAAATAAACGAAGAAAAAACAAGACTTTGAAGAACACAAATAATCAGCATAATAATAATAATAATGAAGGTAAAAATAGAAACACAACATACCCAGATCTCTCGCAGATATCTATAGACTTACCTCCTAATTTTGATGATGACAATATTACAAACAATATTACAAACAATGTTACAAGTCATAATAGGTTACATGGTGGTATGAATGTACATACTCCTACTATGTCACTTACTCCTATGCCCTATGTTCCTATGCCCTATGTTCCTATGCCCTATGTTCCTATGCCCTATGTTCCTATGCCATCTGTTCCTATGCCATCTGTTCATACTATGCCATCTGTTCCTACTATGCCACTTGCGTATCCTATACTTCCTATACAACAATATAATACAGAACCATACAATAATGATAATACCAATATTAATATAAATACTCCTCAATTCGGATGTTTAAAAGGGGGCAATAAGCCAACATATAGACAATTTCACAATAAAACATTGAAAAAGTCATCCATTCGATACAATATGTCTAAAAATACTCGTGATAGTACCACTTATAGTGATAATAATAATAATAATAAGAATAGTAGAATAAATATACAAACCAATTCGAATAACAACAGTAGGCATCACAAAAGTAAGCATAATAAAATTAAACAAAGGACTAGACATACAAAAAAAACTACTTTTAAACTGGGAAAATATGGTGGTAATGTATCAGTACTAATAAAAAATAATGCTACTAGGAGAAAAATAAAGCGTGAGCATAGTATATTGAAACAAAAACCTATAACAGAAATCAAAAAGTTCTTGTATGACAAGAACTTGCTTAAGTTAGGTTCAGTCGCACCAAATGATGTATTAAGGACATTATATGAAGAATCAATATTGGCAGGCGACATTACAAATATTAATAATGATGTTACTTTACACAATTTTTTACAACGAAATACTGAATAAAAATGATATCATGTCTACACATTTGAAAATCTTAAATGTGTATAATCAAATTATGCTAACTGGATATATTGATTTTTAGTATCCGTATCCAAATATACATTTTTACTTATTGCTCTTACTATTTTTCCAGTCTCTCTCTGATCAGTTTCTATCGATGTCATTGAATTAAATACGAGACGGGTCATTCTGGATTGAAGATTCTCGTCTGTATCCCATCCCATATTCGCGTCCTGCCATTTATTGAGCATAGTTCGTTGTTTCATAGACAGGGTTTTTATTCCATTGAGAATATGCAGTAGCTCATTGTCCTTCTCCCATGTATTATCATCCTTGACATACAATGTCTTCCTAGTAGCATCTGTACAATGAATAGGACGGTCCAATATATCCAACTGACTTAGTCCATTCACTAGCATATTTGTTATCGTCTTGGTTAATCCGTTTTCTATAGTACTATCATATGTTTCTGAAGTAATCGGTAATGAATCTATAAAATCAGTTAAATTCATAGCATTTTTACAGTGCTCATTCAAAAACATTTGAATATTGAACTGATTATTTGTGGTATTATTATTTGTAATATTATTGTGAGAATTATTCCCAATTTGAGGCATAATTTCCATCATTTTCTCCATAACATCTTGGTTCTTCAAAAGCAACTTTATCAATAAATCCTTGTCTATTTCAAATCCACCATTTTTATCACTATTACAAGTGTTTTCTGTTTTTTCTGTTGTTTTTTCGGCTGTTTTTTCGACTGTTTTTTCGGATGTTTCTTCTACGATGTTACATGTTTTTTTGTGAATCGACAATCCTTGGCGATATTTATATTTTTTTCCACATGAACACATATATTCTTTGGAGTTTTCTTCGTCATCATTTGTCATCATTTTGTGTTTTCTAGTAGATAAATGTCTAATATAGTCCTGTTTGTTAGAGCACATAAAGTAACATATTGTACAAGAAAATTTTAAAAGTTTTTTGGAGTTTTTTTTGTCATCATTTGTCATCATTTTACTTCTATATTATAATGACAAAAAAAACTCCTAAATCCTTTTACATGAAATATTTTTTTTGCTTCTTTTTTACAATCACATATTTTTTCATTATAAAATCGGATCCTTACCTTTATGCTCTCATGTCATTTTTCACCACTTTTCAAATTCAAAATCCTATTTTAAAAAAACAACACAAAAACCTTGTGTGTAATTTTAAAAATTGAAAAATAGAATTGAAAAATATGTAAAATGTAAATCCTCTACATTCGTCTAGTACAGAGCCTTTTTTTCAGTCGATAATCCTTCACTACATCATGTAGTGCCCGCCTACATCATCTAGTAAACCTTTATATTAAATCTGTAAAAAACGCTCCCTACATATCAAGGCATATCGCATATTTTATCCTCGAAAATAAGGAAATCGATATTTTGCGTATGCTAACGACGAAAAATGCCGATAAACTAACGACAAATTGTAAAACATGTATTTTCTACTTCGGCTGTGTAAAAATAAATATATGTCTATAATATACTATATAAAGTCTGTGATATGTCATTCTTTCCGATAATAAAAACTTTCAAGGCGACCTCATATTTCAAAGCCTTTTTATTGAATGCTCTAGTAGGGGCGATTATATGTGCCATGGCAATAGAACTACGATTGCTACTAGAAAATGAGAAGACATCATATTATGGATTTTGGTCAAGAATATATAATGTAAAACAATTAAATCAGTTAAATAAACTAGTGACTACGCTTTTCATAACCTTTGTTGTATCGATCATTGTATATCATTTAATGTATTTTGTTTTTTTATTCGGAGGGGGACAACTAAGTCTAATACCATACACAAAAGCCAATCTAACCGAGCTAGTAAAAGAAAGAAAGATGTTATAATAGACCCTTTTCTAATAGCGACATTTAGCATACAAAGTAGTAAGGTTGTAATATAATTATCAATTAATATAAACATAAAACATTATATATATTTAACGTGTCATGTCCATGATAAGTATATATTTCAACATAAAAGACAATGTTAGAGAGAAATACGGCGATAAAACATTATTACTGTTCCAAGTTGGCGCCTTTTACGAGGTATATACCAAAGTGGACCCGGTTTCCAAAGAAATAACTGAACATCAAGTAATTGATTTTAAGCGATTTACTGAATTGGCGTCTGCTAAAAAAACAGAAGATACTTTAATGATGGGTTTCAGAGATTATATGATAGAGAAATATATAGATAAAATACAACAAAATGGCTATACAGCCGTAGTATATAATCAAGACGCAGCAATGACAAATACAACTAGGAGCTTGTTGGGCGTATTTTCCCCAGGAACTTTTTTTTCGGTCAACAATGAAGAAATATCCAACAATATGGCGTGTATATGGATTCACTGTAATACAAAGACATTATTACATGGTAAAGGTAATATTATTATCGGTATGTCAACAATAGACAACTTCACTGGGAAAAGCTCCTTTTATGAGATTACTACCGAAAATATTCATAATCCGACTACATACGATGAGTTAGAGAGATTTATTAGTACCTATAATCCGAGTGAAACAATCTTAATTTCAAATTTACATGAAAATAGAGTGAGGGACATAATTAATTATGTAAAGATTGAAAGTAAACAAATACATGTGATCTCGTCGGACGACACACGAGTAAAGAATGCGGAGAAGCAATGTTACCAGAGAGAATTGTTGATGAAGTTCTTTTCTGATAATATTAGTGAATCTCTCTACAATGGAGCCTTTGAGTTTGTTTATGGAATACAAAGTTATGTCTACTTGTTAAATTTTGTATACGAACACAATCCAAATTTGGTGAACAAGATACATGAACCTGTAATCGAAAACAACACGGACCGAATGTTATTGGCAAATCATAGTTTACAACAATTGAATATAATAGATGATCATAAATATAAAGGAAAATTGTCATCGGTTAGTAGTTTTTTGAATAATTGTATTACCTCGATTGGGATGCGAAATTTTAAAAATACTATTTTAAATCCTACTACAAATAAGGATACTTTGGTAGTCAAATACGATATAACAGAATATTTGTTAAAACAAAATAATTGGAACGGCTGGCGTACGGAACTAAAGAATATAAGGGATATCGAAAAATTAAACAGGCAGATATACCTGAAAAAAATACCCCCTCAAAGTTTATTTGGTTTTTATGATAATCTCTCTACAATTCATTTATTATTTGTTTCTGTAATGAATGATGAGATGATAACTAATTATTTGTCTAGGGAAGTAAATATGAATATTGTAGAAATATGTCAGCAGTTTAGTAGAATGTTCAATGATACTTTCATAATTGATAAATGTAAAGATGTTACATCGTTAGATACAGATATTAATTTCATTAAAAAGGGCGTTAATACAGATCTAGACAAATATATAGACTTACATGAGAACAGTCGTAATAAATTAGAATCTATCCGCGACTACTTAGATACATTGATTGCCAAAGGAGACAAATCAACAAAACATGATTTTATTAAAATACATGAAACGGATAAAAATGGTATAACGCTTCAGTCAACTAGTCGTAGAGGAACTATATTAAAACAACAATTACAGGCGGGTAAATACAATGTTCAATTGTCGTATAAAAATGTAAACGGAGTAACAGAGACATATGAGTTTGCACACGATGTACATACATCAACTTCAACCGGTTCTAATGTAAACATTTCAAATGAAGTGATAACCAAATTATGTAATGATATCACCCAATCTAGACAAAATATAAAAGAGATGGTTATATTCGTATACAATACCTTTATACATGAATTGGAAAAGTATGAGAACGAATTTAATAATTTAGTTCAGTTTACATCATCCATTGATTTATTACAAAATATGTGTTACATTGCAAACAAATATAAGTATTGTAAACCGACAATTAAATCGGGCGATAAATCGTACATTATAGCAAAAGAAATCCGACATCCTCTCATAGAACAATTAAATACATCGGAATTGTATATATCGAATGATATTAGTATAGGGAATGATAATGATATCATGTTGCTTTATGGAACAAATGCGGTAGGCAAAACAAGTATAATTCGTGCGGTAGGTATTAGTTTAATAATGGCACAATCTGGTCTATTTGTACCATGTAGCAATTTCGAGTTCGTACCATATACTGGAATTTTCACAAGAATATTAGGTAATGATAACCTATTCAAGGGATTGTCCACCTTTGCGGTAGAGATGTCAGAATTGCGTATTATATTAAAAATGGCAAATGAACAAAGCCTAATTTTAGGGGATGAGTTATGTTCTGGTACGGAACATGATTCTGCGGTTAGCATATTTGTATCAGGTATAGAATCGTTATATAAAAAGAGAACAAGTGCTATATTTGCTACGCATTTACATGAAATAGTAAAATACGACGAAATCAAACAGATGGACAAAATAAGTATAAAACATATGACAGTTTCATATAATATAGAAAAGGATCTACTTATATACGATCGTAAGATGAAAGACGGTCCTGGCGAAAGTATGTATGGTTTAGAAGTATGTAAATCGTTACACTTACCAGATGACTTTTTAGAACACGCATACGAAATTCGTAGAAAGTATAAGAAAGAAGAAGAAGGCGTATTGGCAAAAAAATCATCACATTTTAATAAGAAAAAGGTTGTAGGTGTATGTGAAATGTGTAACAACAATATGGGTATTGAGATACATCACTTACAACATCAAAGTGTAGCAGATAAAAATAATATGATTAGTCATTTTCATAAGAATCATCCAGCAAATTTGTTATCAGTATGTGAATCTTGTCACAATAAATTCCACAAATCAGATAAACAACACAAAAAGGTTAAAACAACTAAAGGAATACAATTGATAGAAATATAATCATGTAACATATTTAAAATCTTCAAATATGTATATCATGGATTTAGGTAGTTCAAATATGAGTTCATTAAAACGCATGTTTCCGATAATGATTTCCTTGGCAATTGTTATGATTGGTATAATGGTATTTTTTTCTATTATAAACTTCGATCTATTACCTATTAAAACGAGTAAAATAGAAAAAATAGTTGAGATTGAAGCATTCGATACAATGGGGCCAGGTTTTTGTAAAAGTCACGAAGGAAATACCTCAAAACTACAAGACAGTTGTAGCGAATTGTTAAAAGACAACTGCGTGGCCACTTCATGTTGTGTATATGCCAAAATAGAAGGCGAAGAAAAATGTCATGCGGGTGATAAAAACGGCCCCATTTTCAGAAGAGATAATAATGGTAAGACAAAAGATATTGACTATTACTATTTTAAAAACAAATGTTACGGTGTGGGTTGTAAAGATGTGTAAGTAATTAAGTTTATCTAGTTTCATGGATACAAATAAGTAAAATAGTTTAAAAAATTGATTTATATATAAATTAATATAATATATATATAATTCAGTATGATTATTCCAGTGAAATGTTTTACATGCGGTAAGGTTATTGGTAATAAGTATCAATATTACCAACGAGAGGTTCGAAGATTGAAAATGGCTAGAGGAATGGAAACAGACAAGGTAATATATTTAACCGAAGACTATGTTGATAAAACGCCAGAAGGGGAAGTTTTAGACAAATTAGGATTGAATAAAATGTGTTGTAGACGCCATTTATTAACTCATGTGGACATTGAATAGTATTTCCATTACACTGTCTGTAACTAAAAATATATTTATATTTACATAATATATTATATGGGTAAATCGATATCTCAACACAAGAAGAAAGGCTCTATGAGTAGAAAAACAAAAGGTAAATATGGAGGTGTTCGTAGAAATATTAAGAGCATATCTTTAAAGAAAAACCACAAAAAGCGCCATGCTATAAGTAAAGTAAAACCAGCATCTTTATCCGCGTTAAAAAGAGGGACTAATCGAAATCTTCAATATAGATACGAGGCGCAACGTGCTATAGGAGGAAGAGGTGGTAATAAAATACTAACGGGTGGCAACATGACTACACCCGTCAATGGACCCGTCGGATATTCCTGGGACGGAGGAAATGTAAGTACTTGGCCTGGAGTACAAGGATCGGGTGGAGCGGTTACGAACGGAGTAACCATGTCTAATCATTTTTCTTTGAGTCCCAACGGTATAGTAGTGGGTGGTATTGACCCAGCTATATCTACCTCTGATGACCAATTAATAAATTCGTCTATGAATGGTGGAAAAAGAAGAAAGAATACTAAGCGTAGACAAAATAATAAGATTTACAAAAGTCGAAAATATAAACACGGGCAAACCGGAGGTTTTTTCCAAGAAATAGTAAATTTAGGAAGAGAAGCTCAATCTGGAGTGAATAGTGGGTATTTCAGTTTAATTGGTAAACAACAACCGATTAGCCAAAATCCATACCCTACAGAAGGACAATATAGTAGTATTTCAAACCAAAATCACTTGACGATCGATCCCCCTAACCTTCGCGCCATATATACAGATGCGAATAATACAGTTGCGAAAATATAAATTCTCAGTATATATCATAAATGCTAGGATTAGGAGATGTTCGTAAATTATGTACACCCGCATATATATACTTTCTTATAAGCATAATGTCTTTGTTCATGTTAATTGGAATGAATATGAAGGGCACCAACACACTATGTGTTGGTAATTATGAATGTCCAGTAGACAACTTATTAGTAGTATATTTAATTAAAGCCGTATATATTATTTTTATGACGATTATACTAGACTCTTTATGTAAAAATGGATACGCTAATATATCCTGGTTTTTAGTGTTTTTTCCATTATTATTTTACTTCATGGCATTGGGTGGGTTTATGATTATGCAAAATTCCAAAGCAGTGAAACATTCAGAGGTTGAGTATATGGTAAACCAATATTAGAGAACAGTATACACATATCACATTCAATATTTAAAGGAGTCGCAATGTGATATGTATTACAAATCATTATCCGAAATCATTATCAAATAATATATTTATATGTTAATGATTATACATATAAAAAAATATACTTAAGATATATTATAATGAGTAATGAATACAGCGATACAACGTGGAATATAATAGACAAATTTTTCAGTGACAATCCACAAGTATTGGTTAAACACCATATTAACTCATATAACGATTTTTTTAGAACAGGTGTTAAAAGTGTATTTAAAGAAAGAAACCCGGTTATATTACAAAAGGAACAGAATCCAGACACGAAAGATTTCAAATATAGGTGTGAATTATATTTAGGTGGTCGTGACGGATCAAAAATATACTATGGTAAACCAGTAATATACGACGACAACCGTGAACATTACATGTATCCAAATGAAGCAAGGCTACGAAACATGACCTACGGGATTACTGTACATTATGACCTAGAAGTCGATTTTTTCATATTAGATGAATCAGATGGAAAAGTAAAACAATCCACAGAATCATATAGAAATTTATTTTTAGGGCGATTTCCAATAATGCTTCAATCAGACTTGTGTATATTGAATGGTCTTAATCGTGAAGTAAGATATAACATGGGTGAATGTAGAAATGATTATGGTGGATACTTTATTATTGACGGCAAAGAGAAAGTAATAATTAGTCAGGAAAAATTCGCCGATAACATGTTATACATTCGCGACAATTATAATGATATATATAGTCATGGCGCTGACATTAGGACGGTGTCAGAAGATTCATCCAAACCCGAAAGAACATTGTCAGTAAGAATCGTTTCTCCAACTAATGTATATTCAAACAATCAAATAGTAGTAAATATACCGAATGTGCGTAAACCAATTCCTCTCTTTATAGTATTCAGAGCATTAGGGGTGATTTCTGATAAAGATATTATCGAACATTGTTTATTAGATTTGGAACAAAATTCATCAATGATTGATTTATTTATACCGTGTATACATGATGCTGGTAAAATATTCACACAACAAACCGCGTTAGAATATATTAAAACATTCACAAAAGGACATACGGTGACACATGTATTAGATATTTTAACGAATTACTTTATGCCAAACGTAGGTGAAATGAATTTTCAACAAAAAGCATTTTCATTAGGATATATAGTATATAACTTGCTATTAGTGTTTACAAAGATGGAGGCCCCGACTGATAGAGATAGTTTCAAATTTAAGCGTATAGAAGTTCCTGGTATGTTATTATACGGGTTATTTAAAGAATATTTTAAGCATCAATATGATCATATTAAACTGAAATTAGATACAGAGTATAACTTGAAAAAATCAAAAACAATATACCAAGATGAAAATTTCAAAGAATTGGTATCAAATAACTATGAGCAAATATTCAATGAACGACTTGTGGAGAGTGGGTTTAAAAAAGCATTCAAGGGTAAGTGGGGTTCCGAAGAACATACTAAACGAGAAGGAGTAGTACAAGATTTAAACCGCTTATCATATAATAGTTTTATATCTCATTTGCGAAAAATAAGTTTACCAATGGATTCTAGCGCAAAGGTAGTTAAACCTAGATTATTACACGGATCACAATGGGGGTTAATAGATCCGGTTGATACCCCGGATGGTGGTAATATTGGGTTCCATAAACATATGGCAATTTCGACACATATTACTAGCGGATGCTCGGGATATCCAATGATGCGTTTTTTGAGAAACATATGTAAAATGAAGCTATTAGAAGAATCTGATTGTACATATCTATTTGGGGCATCCAAGGTCATTGTCAATGGTTCATGGATTGGCTCTATTACTAATCCACAAGAAATATTGCGTCTTATAAAGAAATATAAGCGTAATGGTCTAATACCTATATACAATAGTGTAAGCTGGAATATTAAAAAAAATGAATTGATTGTTTTTACAGACTCGGGGAGATTGTGTAGACCCATTTTTTACATTGACAACAAAACTCCCAGTTTTAAAAAGAAGGAAATTTTAGAAAAATTAAATAGCAATAATTTCTCCTGGAATAATCTAATAAGCGGTTTTTCAAAGAAGAATAATGAAAATTACGATGTGAATACATGTGAATACTATAAAATAGACGAATTATATAATACAACTAAATTCGAAGATTTAGAAAGTACAGAAGCAATTATAGATTATGTTGATACGAGCGAAACTGAGACAGCGTTGATATCCACCGAGTATGAATTTGATGAAAATATACCATATACTCATGTTGAAATACACCCTTCACTATTATTAGGTGTAATGGGCAACCAAATCGTTTTTCCAGAAAATAATCAGCTACCAAGAGATCTGTTTTCATGTGGACAATCGAAACAAGCTGTATCGATATACAATTCAAATTTCTTTACAAGAATAGACAAAATGGGAGTAGTATTGAATGCTGGTCAAATACCATTAATTAAGAGCCGATATTTACAATATGTTAATAATGAAGAACATCCATACGGTGAGAATGTAATTGTAGCCATTATGGTATATGGTGGATATAATGTAGAGGACTCTATTTTATTTAATGAAGGATCGATTAAGCGTGGCATGTTTCGTACAACATATTATAATATGTATGAATCGAGAGAAGAAAGTTCAAAAGTCGGGGAAAATACGATAGACTCCCATTTTCAAAATATACAAGATGCTAATATATCTGGATTAAAACATGGATATGATTATAGTGTACTCGATAAATACGGATTAATTAAAGAAAATACAGAAATAGATGATAAAACCGTAGTGATCGGAAAGGTACAAACTAATCTGGCAGACCCGAATGTAAGCATAGATGCGTCTACATACCCTAAGAAAGGTCAGTTGGGTTTTGTTGATAAGACCTTTATGACAGAAGACGAGGAAGGATTTAGACTAGCCAAAGTGAGAGTAAGAGAAGAACGAATACCAGCCATCGGAGATAAATTTTGTAGTCGATGTGGACAAAAAGGAACAGTGGGATTAATCATTCCCGAGCAAGATATGCCATTTACTGAAGATGGTATTAGACCAGATATAATAATAAATCCTCACGCGTTACCATCACGCATGACAATTGGTCAATTAGTAGAAACACTAATGGGCAAGGCCTGTGTAAATGCGGGTGGTTACGGAGATTGTACTGCTTTTGTAAATAAAGGATCAAAGCATGAATTATTTGGAAAGATACTTAATCGAAATGGCTATAATTCGTCTGGTAATCAACAGTTGTATAATGGTATGACTGGTGAGCAATTAGATGCCGAAATTTTTATAGGTCCAACATACTACATGAGACTAAAACATATGGTGAAAGATAAGATAAATTATCGGGCACGCGGACCGATTACTATGTTAACACACCAGACCGTTGGTGGAAGAGCGAACGATGGGGGTCTACGTATAGGAGAGATGGAACGTGATGGTATTATAGCTCATGGTGCTGCCGGATTTTTACAAGAATCCATGTTAACCCGAGGAGACGAGTATTATATGGCAGTATGTAATAATACTGGCACTATCGCTATTTATAATAACAGTCAAAATTTATTCTTAAGTCCGATGGCAGACGGACCCATTAAATTTCAGGAATCGTTGGATAAAACCCTGAATATCGAAAATGTTACAAAATATGGTCGCAATTTTAGTATTCTAAAAATTCCATATGCGTTCAAGCTTTTAATTCAAGAACTACAAACAATGAATATTCAAATGAGACTAATTACCGAAGACAACATTGACCAAGTAACTAATATGGCATATTCTACGAATATAATCAAGCTTAAAAACGTGGATTTTACGAATTCTCAACTGACTCAAAGTGAGCAAATAACAAACACGGTTCAAGAAGAGTTGAAGTATAGAAGAAATAAAACTACAGAAATAGCATTGAATGCCAATTCTATACCAGATACTCCTACTCCACTAAACGAACCTATTGAAATTCCCGATAAAAACATAATAACTCAACCCGAAGAATATGGATGGTCGTATTACAGTTATGATGAAGATAGAGGTGAGGCGTATAAATCACTAATACTAGATAAAAATGGAATTAATACTGAAATTTGGTTTGTGGGTGATCATGATGGTGATTTACCAAATCGTTTCCCAACTGGATGGAACGCAAACATTGAATACAACGACGGAATATTAATATCCCCAAATGTAATGATAGAAGAGTTGAATAATAATCAAGTAGCAAATAACTGGAATATTTCTTTAGATATTATTAAAAGAGAAAACAAGGGCAAACCTATTACGATAAGTACTACACCTCCTTATCCTCCTGGATCACCTGAAATGCCAGGTTCATCTGGTTCATATGGTTCATCGGCGTATGATCCAAATACACCTCCTTATCCTCCTGGATCACCTGAAATGCCGGGATCATCTGGTTCATATGGTTCATCTGCGTATGATCCAAATACACCTCCTTATCCTCCTGGATCACCTGAAATGCCAGGTTCATCTGGTTCATATGGTTCATCGGCGTATGATCCAAATACACCTCCTTATCCTCCTGGATCACCTGAAATGCCGGGATCATCTGGTTCATCTGGTTCATCGGCGTATGATCCAAATACACCTCCTTATCCTCCTGGATCACCCGGATATGCGCCTAATAATGCCAACGAGTCATATGATAGTAGTAGATCTCCACCACCACCTCCACTATATGAAACAGATGTAACCCCAGTTGAAAATAAAATCCAACTACCGGTTAAGCGTGAGGACGGGATAGAACTAATTATAAATACAGATACACCAATAAATAACACAGATGCTAGTATTGGTAATATAAACAAAAACGATGAAACGACAAATACAGCCGACGAAAAAAAATCAATCACCCTTAAAAGTTAGTCAGTCAGTCAATATTATACATGTAAACCGGTGTATATCAAGTTTATTGAATTTATTGATAATTATAATATAAAATTGAAATAAAATAAAAATATAATTTTGTATTATACATAACTACAATGGCACAATCTAGTGGAACCATAACAACGATTTTTAAATCAAGACAGACTTTATTAAATTTATTACGAGAACAGAAGTATGATACGAATGACTATGAAGAATTCAGTATAAATGAGGTTCATGTAATGTATAATAACAAACAACTTGATATGTTATTGTCTAGTAATGAATCTACGACTTCATTAAAAAGGAAGGTATATGTCAAATATCATTTAGCAAAAACATTGCCAAGACAGAATATAAACGATTACATTGACGATTTGTTTAATTTAGAACAAGTATTAACAAAAGGAGATACCTTAATTATAGTAATAAAACAAGAGCCACATGAACCATTATTAAATATATTGAATCAAATCTGGGAGCAAGACGGGATCTTTATAATAGTGTATAATTTAGAACGATTACAATTTAATATTCTGGAGCATTCGTATGTTCCAAAACATGTTATTATGAATGATGCTGAAATAATGGAGTTAAAAAAAAGATACAACATTAAAAAAGATAATGAATTACCTGAAATATCCAGATATGATCCCGTAGCTATGGCAATAGGTATGCGTCCTGGTGATATATGTAAAATTACAAGACCGAGTAAAACGGCTATTACTGCCAATTACTATAGAATATGTTCTCAATAATAAATATAAATGGATTTTATAAATACATCAAAAGAAAAAATAGAAGGATTAAATAACAGATTTTTTTTCGTAATGGAAAATTTTATAGATAAATATGTTAATTATTTAAAAAATCCACAAAATGCCAACTACACATCGGATGTAAATCACGTGTTTGATACAATTACGAATATAAACGCAGACAGTTTACTATTAAAAAATAGTATTCAGAAAACAATAGACGAGAACGACGAGAAAATATTAAAAATGAATCAAGAGATTGACCGGTTAAAACCGCACAATGAACGTTTAAGATCTAAAGTAAAAAAACTACATATTCAAGCAATCACTTCAGAAGGAATGTTTGATAGTGAATTAGACTGGTATAAAAAACAAATGCTTCTCATTATTATTATGTTGTTCGGTATTGTGTATGGTGTAAAACTAGTTTATGAATTACAAATGACAACTAAGCAAATTGTAATACCCGGTACGATTTTAGTATTATTAAGTTTAGTATATCATCGAGTTACTAAATAGTTTCACATATCATTCAATACGATGTAAAACATTTTCTATGATTAATTTATAGAAAATGTTTTTTATGAACAATAAAAATATAATGAATAATTCTGATAATACCAAGGTTAATACTAATAATAATGATAATCAACCGAATCAACCGATTGTTAGTTTAGAACAAGGACGCGAATTATTACAATACAACACAGATGTGGATAAAATAGTTAGTCCTCATTTAAACATGATAGAACAAGGATCTATCATTGAAAGCATGGAGAACATACATTCGTTATCAACAAAAGACAAAAAATCATTGGCTCAACTAAATAGCTTGGAACAACAATTTCAAACTACATTAGCCGAATATACAAAAACATATCAATTATTTAGTGAAGATATATTAAATAAAAATCAAACCAAGACTAGAATAGTTGATTATTTAGGTAAGGTAATATCCACAGAAGATGGTAACAATTATTATGTCAATAATTACGGATATACTCACATGTATAGCGCCAGCACTTGGGAAAAAAACGACAACTCGTGTCCATCATCATCAATTCCATACAATGGGCATCTTAATAAATTTGGTAGAGGTGTACTTATGAATATAGGTCAACCGTGTAATATTGCTGGAAAAAATATTGTGAATACCGAAACAGGTGAGCAATCATGGGTAGATATTGAAGGAATAAAGCATCCATACTCCACTAATATTAAATCAAACTCGTGTTCTAAAAAAAACAATATTAATTTGAGTAAATCTCAATACGATGCGATACCTACTGGTAATACAATGCGAGAAACTGACCAATGTCAAACATTAGATGTTAATCCAATGTTATGGGCTAAATTACAGTCTTTAAATACCAAAATGAAATCACAGGGTATGATGATAGCAAAAGAATTAGAAACATTACAATTAGAGGATACTAATGCGAATATTATATTAAGAGAAAAGCAGCAAGAATTAATAAAATATATTAACGACATTAGTGATGATAAAGAGCAATTAAATAGATATGATGATGTTCTAATGAATGTATTAGGTCAAGAACAAGATGCTAGTTCAAGAATGACAACAAATTATTACATGTATTGGTTATGGAGTATACTGATGATATTTATATTATGGTTTACAATTAAAAATATAATGTCTGGAGAACCGGGAACGATAGATCAAGAAGGCTCGACTATGTTTTATACTGTTATAGCACTGATTACATTGTATTTAGTGATATATTTAGTTAGGAAACTGTACATGTTAGTGTAATCTCATATAAAAAATGCTAATTTATTCTAATTTAGCATTTTTTCTTCTAATTCCTTTATTATTTCATCTTTATCAATTATCATACGAGATATAGATGAAATATTTACATGTTTTTAGTATTTATTCAACCGTGCCATTTTAAATATTCGAAAGTATTATATATAATGACATACATTAATGAAATGATTGATGGCAATCCAGATAAATATAATTCATTAATCAAAGCCAGAATCTTAAATAATGAAATAAAAATGAAACTGGATGAGTACAAAAGTGTTCAAGAAGAGTATATCAAATTATTATCGAAAAATGAATTAAACCAAGAAACCATTACATCGTGGGTTGATTTACAAAATGAAAACTATCAACCCAACTCGTCTAGCAGTGGTTGGGATTTTTTGGGGGTTTTTAATAATTTAGATGATTGTAAGAAAAGTATAACAAACGCGAAAGAAGGCAAATACTCAAGCATAGTATATTATACTAAGGAATTTGGAAATAATTGGTCGAACACATGTTACGGTGGAAAAAAGGGAAGTAAACTTACACCCCAAGTTGAGAAGAATGTAATCACTTCTATTCCGTCTACAACTACGATAAACGCTAATAACACAGCCAATACAAAACAATTAATTGTTACCATGAAAAAAATACAGGATGAATTGAATGTATTATTACATGAGCAACAAGAACAGTCATCCGGATTTAAACAAATGGTTGAAGAATTAAGTAATACAGACAAGGTACCAGATATAGACCTTATGGAATTAGATAATAAACTACAACATAATAAATTAGAAATAGATACGATATCTAATGAGTTAAACAAATACATGTCTCCGGATGATTATAGTATGAAACAAAATTCTAATTACATGATATATGTATCTTGGATTGTATTAGTTTTATTGACATTATGGATATGTTTACAACTATACATATCCCCATCAGATGATATTCAGACGTATATCTATATTTCTGTAATTATGTTAGCTTTATTTGTATTTACTTATTATTTTCGTTTAATATATGAATATGGTAATGCCTTTGTCAGTGTGTTTTCGAATGTAATTTCATCAATACCATTACCTGTATAGAATAACCAATGAAATGGTCACTCAATTATATATTATCTCTCATGATAATATATAATGGCAGTTAATAATGATATACAACAAGATGAGCAAAAAAACATGAGAATAGTCACTTCTGTGAATCAAATTGACGCTCAATTATCGGAATTATATACTAATTTAGAATCTTCTGGGGCAACCAATGGTGCTAGTAGTACCAATGTAGAAAAGATCATTAAAGAAATAGATACATTACAAAAATTAAGAATGAGTCTATATACTAATTTAAATGATAATTATAAAGCTACACAATCAAATGTGGTTGAAGCAAGGGATACCTTGGTCAACAAACTAGCTATGACTAAAATCGCAGAACATGAACTATCAAACACCAATACAAACTTGTCAGTAATGAAAAATATTAAAAATGACAGGATAAGAGTTGCTGAAATAAATAACTATTATAGTAGTAAATATGAAACACAAACCACTATTATGAAGACGATTGTATATTTTTGTATTCCGATATTAATTTTAGGAATATTAATGAAAAAAGAGCTATTACCTCAGTTTATTGGAATATCAATAATAGGTATATTATGTGGGTTGGCAATCGTTGTGATATATTTTCAAACAGTAGATGTTATGAAAAGAGATAATATGGTATTTGATGAATACGATTGGGAGTTTAATCCAAAAAATATAAAACTTTATGACGAAAATAATGATGGGGATCAACCAGTAATTAAAAGAGGAATGGGTAATGTATGTATAGGAGAAGCATGTTGTCCGCCTGGAAATACATTTGGAATATCATGGGATGAATCGAAACAGATATGTACAACAACTAACACCGAGACTCAATTAAAAGAAACATTTGTCGGCAGTAAATTGTTAAAAAATGTATTTGATAAAAGTAATTTTAATGTAAATGTGTTTAAAAATACTACTCCAGTATTGGGATTTAATGGAAATGTCACAACATTTACCAAGTTTTAAATCTTGTATTATAGTAGTAATATAATGAATTGTATAGATGCAAATCAACTATCAAAAATGATAGATATCCCCAAATTTAATACAATGATATCCAATACAACCACTGTAGCAAATCAATTTTTAGAATCATACATAAAAGAGCAAAATGATATTAAAAATGGCAATCAAGATCGCGAATCGTTGCTAGCAGATCAGAGATATAGGAAAACTGCTCTAGACAAACAAAGAACGATGACTGAACAACACAACTCGAATATGAAGATATTAGCACGAGAGCAAGCATTTTTAGAACAACAGTTCAACAGCATGAAACATACAAAGGATTTATTGAGTATGTTAACAAAACAAAACTCAATACTAGAAAAAAAAGTCGAAGGAGAGATTCATACAATTGAACTATCGGATCGAAAAACGTCATACGAAGATGAACAAAATATATATATTGGGGAATGGACAACATTAATCAAAAGCATATACTGGTTGCTCGTTTTGCTTTTTATTAGTGGAATCATACTAACAAATAGATATATCGATAAAAAGATGTGGGGTATAGTATTTTTACTACTAATATATCCATATATTGGAAACATTGTATTTTACTTAATTGTTGTGATATACAATTGGATACTTAGTAATGTAAAGTCTGTCTATATTGAGTAAGTCAATGTATACACCTTTGAATAGATATAGATATCTTCAGGATCCTCAAATAAAAATAAATTTAATAAAAATATCGATATTTTTTTATTAAATTGTAATTTTAATCAACAATGGTGCATAGAATAATGGTCTGGTTATACTTTTACACTATTGAATATAAGTTCAGGTTTATAGGATAGATATTTTTATTAACATTTACATGTGTATTACTCGTCATCATAATCATCCAATGTTGGATCGAAATCGTCATATAGAATAGATACATTGTTCCATACTCCACGTTGTTTTCTTCCAAATTGTGTATTCATATACTCAAATAAATCTCTACCTTTTGGCACATTTTTACCATGATGAAGTTGATACCAATTTTTAAAGACTTCATACAAACTCGTCTCCTTAATTTTACTACCAACAGATTTCTTCACCTTATCTGCTACAAACTCACTGTAGTAATCCTGAGTATTTCGGTAATTTGAACTACTAGACTTTACAGCACTACATATTTTAACCAACCCCTTGGTTTGAAATGCCTTTTCAACAAGCATTGACATAAATATGGGGCACCAATTTGCAAACTTCTCTCCTAACTTTTTATCGATTTCATATTGATATAGTCGTTCACTATCAAAATCATCCTTTGAACAAAACTTGGACTTGAATTCACATACACAAATTCTTCTCCATGTACCTTCATCGTTACTATTTACATCTAGTAGTGTATTTGTACATACTACCAATTTGAACTGAGGAATAAAGGTAATGCTATCCTTAAATAATGCCCGGCCCTGTAACGGATCACCTCCAGTAATCTCTTTCATAATACCTTCATTGATACGATCGCCTTTAGATGGTTCTTGCATAACCGCATATCGTGCGCCTTTTAGTTGAACCACTTCAGAAGATGTGCTACCAATTGAATTGCGTTTTGCCGTAATTAAAGTGATAGGCACAGTCGCTTTATAATCGCCCAAGCAGGCAGACATTAATTCTACTAATTTTGATTTACCATTACTACCATTACCATTGTAAATATTAAATGTTTGGTCATTGTTTTCTCCAATTAGGGTAGATGCTAAGTGCTCCCACATGTAATTTCTAAGTTCTAGTTCTGGAAACAACTTGTTCATAAAATCATTAATTTCGTCAATATACTGTTTATGTTTGTTATAATCTAGCTTGACATAGTTAATTTTAGTTGACTTTGCCAGATAATCATCTGGTTTTCCTTTACGAAATTCTTGAGTATTAAAATCAAGTATACCGTTGTTAAAGCATAATAATCTAGGATTGGCATCTATTTTATCAATAAACTCACTGTCATAAAATATCTCCTTTGCCTCACGCATGATATTATCCTTTATCCCACGACGCTTAAGATCGTTACATATTTTGGCTATTTTCTTGAACTTTACTTGTAAAGCGGCGTATTTATCACTTGAACTATCTAATGCTCCGCTACTCATATATTTGCTAATTTCATTTATTTTGGAAAAGTATATATTATGTAATTCTTTCGAAATAGACATGCGTAAGTTAGTACCACCTTCGTTTTCTTCCCACCTGTGATTGTTGTATATATACCATATATCGCGCTTAATAGAAACACAGGTAAAATCATCTTTATACATGTGAAACAATACTTGAGCAAAGTCAAAGTCTGTATCATTTTCAATGGTTTTTTCTACAAAATAATCAATCGTCTCTTCTCGAATACCTTGATATGCCTGATTATTATCATTTTTTGCCCAATATATAATTGATCGTTTTGTTAACCCATCGTCGTTTGATCTATCAAATCTACACCACATTTCATAGAAATCAGATATTTTATCAAAATCAAACTTGGGTGATTGAGCGCTGAATGCCATCCAGGTTACAAACATATTTTCGTGTGTATTTTTCAACGCCCATCCAACACGAATCCATTTATCATACGGGCTATAATAATTTTCAGTTAAGCACATGGTGTATAGATGCGTTTCTTTAATAAAATAGTCTTGAATATCAGTATTTTTTAGGAATTGTTCTACTAGATCATCTAGTTCATCTTTAGTAGTAACTTCAAGAATATTCATTGGTTTATTGCGATCAACAATTCTGATTTTACTCTTTCTAGTTGTGTTCTTTTTTAATGATTTAAATTGCTCATATTCGTCCTTGATAGCATCAGACATTTCAAACTGTTGATGTCGTAAATATTGGGCAGTTAATTCATTAAATCGCAGTTTAAGATCAAATTTCCTAACATCATTAATGTTTAAACACCACGCATCTTCGATTAGTTCCAAATCGTAATATGATTTAAATATGTATGGCTGATTACCCGGTTTTCTAGATCCATACAACTGCCAGTTTGTTGTACCACGAGTAATGCCTTCATCTAGCACTTCATCCCAAGTATTTTGTAATGGTAATTCTTCCCATATTTCTTTCAATCCAATCATTATTTTGCTACGAAGCATCATCTGTAATGTGCGATCCATATGTATTCCTATAATCATATGGATACCATCCTTTGTGATTTCATCCAACATATTCACATCTTCTTTCTCAAAAATGAAAACTGGAATAGTGGTTGACCTAGGAATATTTAACATATTACTTATTTCTTGAAAATACAGATCAATCATGCTTGTAATATGCTCAAGTGTATGTTGTTTTTCTTCGATAGAGGTATCATATCGAAAGTCAAAGTCAACCAACAATGGGCCAGCATCTAGATGTTGTTTTTCAGTTAGAAATTCAAACTTACTGTCTTCAAATACATGCTTTATGTATTTAGAATAAAATTCATTCAAATTTGAAATAGTGTAGACACCCCCTTTAACTGACAAGGCATTATCACCTATTCTAGTATGGGTGTGTCCTTCTCCCTTTTGGGAGTAATATGAATTTAAATATGAATCAAAGGATTGTTTCATTTTTGACATATAGTATGATATATATAACCAGATTATTTTTATGTCAATTTTTTTAATATTCTTAATCCCGTTATTTTTAAAAATGTAACCAGTCCAAAACAAATAACAATAAAAACGAAGATAAAATGTGTACAATAATCCTAAAATAACCGACTGAACTGTAAAACCAAGGATATTGACGAATCAAGGAAACTATATAACTAAACACGATATAAACATATATTTATATATATTACTTAATATGTCACTAGATAACGTAAATACAATTGTTATATCAAAAGAAACCATCAAACGGCTGATCAAAGATGTAAAAGAATTGTTGAAAAATCCATTAGTTGATGAAGGTATATATTACAAACACGACGATACTAATATTTTAAAAGGATATGCATACATTTCTGGTCCAAAAGACTCGGTTTATGTCGGAGGAAACTATTTTTTTACATTCAATTTCCCAACTGATTACCCACATAAACCACCTAGGGTAGAATTCAATACATCCGACGGAGTTACTCGGTTTCACCCTAACATGTATCGAAATGGGAAAATATGTCTGTCTATTTTGAACACGTGGAAAGGTGAACAATGGACCGGATGTCAGAGTATACGAACCATATTATTAACAATTATGAGCATATTAGACGATAAACCATTACTACATGAACCTGGATTTAATGAAAAACATCATGATTTTGCCAACTACAATGAAATTATATTATATAAAAACATTGAATTTAGTATTAATAAAATAATGTCCAAACAAGGTAATAACTGTCCTATCATGTTTATCCAATTATTTACACAGGAAATGGATATTCAGTTAAAACAAAAATACGATTGTATAATAAAGGTACTAGAATCAAGAAAAAATCACATCGCCAAGCCAATACACACGTCAATATATAGTTTGAATGTATTTGTCGATTGGGGTAGTGTATATGAATTATTTAAAAAAATTGAAATGAATTAAATAATAATATATATATTATTCAATAGGATGCATTTCTGCGACAAGTGTAACAACATGTATTATATTAGACTCTCTTCCGATGAGGAGGACAAACTAATATACTACTGTAGAAATTGTGGAAACGAAGACACAAATCTAACGAAAAATAACATTTGTGTCTCAAAAACCCAATTAAAAAGAAGCGAACAAAAATATAATCACATTATAAATGAATATACCAAATTAGATCCAACATTGCCTAGAATTAATAGCATTAGATGTCCAAATAACGATTGTATTAGCAATACTTGTTTAACTAGAAATATAAATGAGGGTGAACCTGTAAAGAATTCTACCAAAAATGAAAATGAATGTGATGATCGAGAGGTGATTTATATTCGATATGACGATATGAATAAATTATACATTTATTTATGTGCCAAGTGTGATACAGTATGGAAGACCGAAAAAAATAACTAGTTATATAGAACATGTCAATATTCATTCAAATGTACAAATCTTCCTGGGTGTAAATATTCCCGAGTGTAAATATTCCAGTGGATAAAATATATATAAATTATATTGTTTTTTTACAAAGTAATTATAATTAAAATTGATGCTATTTAAAGTAAAAATAATATCTTATTATAAGAGAAAGAATGAGTGATTTAGAATTATCCGATAATGATGAAATCAATAGCATTTTGGATGAAGATTCGGACAATGAAGAAATATCTAGTCCACTTGCTAAAAAATTAAACGATACATTGCCTGCTGCTATCTTTAAAACAGCCATTGTCAATCCTGACGATAATATCCTAGACGATAGCGATGAAGACGATGATCCCATTGACAGCGATAATGATTATAAATTGGATGATGATGACGAAGATGATGAAGATGACGATGTTGTTGTAGGTGATGACGAAGATGATAATATTTCCACAACAAACAAGGAAAGTGTTGGGAATATTGCCAAGTCGGCTTTAACTGGTGGAGCGATTAAGTCTAAAAAAAGTAGTACGGTCTCTACCGTTCCACAAACCGATATAACCCTGCCTATGATTTTTGAAAAAAACGATTCCGATTATGAATCGGATACAGATGAAGACGAAGATGATAATTATTTACAAAAGTTTGATAAGGAACAAAAAAATAATTATATATTAGATCAACATCCCGAGTGCGAAATTCATAATTATAATGAAGTATATAATTTGTCCAAGGTTCAGAGAAATAAAGATAATATTATTATAGATGACTTACATAAAACCGTTCCAATTTTAACCAAATATGAAAAAACTAGAATCTTAGGATTACGAGCTAAACAGATCAATAATGGTGCGAAACCTATGGTTAAAATAGATGATCGTATAATTGATGGGTATTTAATCGCTTTAAAAGAGCTAGAAACAAAAAGCATTCCAGTGATAATTCGTAGACCAATTCCAGGTGGTGCGTCAGAATATTGGCACCTAAAAGATTTAGAAATAATCTAAGTAAGTGTCCGGTCTACTAGAATGTATCGACTGGTATAAATATTTTCGGTACTATGATCTATCTACTATAATAGTACCTACCTATTTGTTGTTATATAATTATTTTTATTATAATTATATAATAAAAGTAAATGCTAAAAGAAGATAGGATATTATTGTTATTATTACCAGTATTGCTTGTAATAAAAGTTAGCTGGATATTGTTAACAATTACACATTTTTTTGTAATGAATAATGACTATGGTGATAAATATGGTTCACTTGTCGGAAACATTGAGGAAGCAGTCCATATATTCTATAATATTCTTATGGGGATACTGCTAATTTATCTATATAACAATCTATTAACACCAAATACAGTATGTATTAACAATGAAACAAAAAAGTTTTTATACATGTTTGGTATATTGATGATTATTGGTAATTTTCAAAAATCATTTCATATGTTTGTTTTTGGATTAGATAGATAGATAGATAGATAGATAGATAGATAGATAGATAGATAGATAGATAGATAGATAGATAGATAGATAATTATACGACATCGAATATGTATTTGTAATACCCATACATATTTTGGCAGTTAACATTTCCATCTATTACCACACTCCAAACAATTCACAAATGTAGTCATAGGTTCATCCGCAGACCGTGTTTGTAATTGATAATATGTACACTTGTTTGATTTACATTTGTAACATTTGAAATTATCAGTAGAAGCCTCTAACTTAGGTTCATATTTATTTTCGTCTCTAATTTTCTTTTCTTGAATTAAATCATTCCACTTATCCGGCTGCATTTCCTGATGCGTCATAAAAGCAACTTCATGTGGTTTTATGTTTTTAGAATTAATCCTATCCTTGAGATTGCTATGTTTTAAATTTATGTAAATAGTCCTTACACGATCTAAGTAGATTTTTACAAAGTAATTATTGTCCCACTTCTTCACGATATTTAATTTGGTAGCATGATCTAAACAGTAATTGTAAATCCCCTTTTCTAGATTTGACGAATGTTTATCGTCTCCTAATATAATTGCTATTTTATTAGCAATATTTGTTCTGAAAGCGTCTGGATCATCTATTTTGTACATGTTCTCCTATTTACTTAATTTATATTAATATTTCTTTAATCAATTTTTTTACATTTATGATAATAATTATATAACTTTCAACCGGTTTAGTCCTCGTCACTATAACTATATTGATCGTAATCTAATTCTGAGATGGCGTCTTCCCATGACGATTCATCTTCGCCTGATTTACTATTTCCTTCCAAATCATCTTCGGCGTTATCATCTACTACAAACCCGTCCTTTAAATAACCTGATTTTGTTTTCAGTTCTGCTGCGATATGTTCGAGCTCGTCAACCTCGTTATCGTCTTCTTTAGCAGTGTCGGCCAAATTTTCAAACCCACCAAACAATTCCTCGTATACCGCTGTCCAATCATCTAGACCAAGATCAATCAAATCATCTACATCAGCGCCTTTGTGGGCAACTAGCGCAATACATCCGAAATATAATACGGTATCTACCGGTGGCGGCAAGTCATACTTATTTTCAGTATTTGCCTTTCCACTATCCCTAGCATACATTGATACGAAGTTAAAATTATACTTGTCCTTCTTCACCTTCCAGGTTGTTCTTAATTCAAAACCATCTCCCTTTTTGAATTTACACTTTTTATACAATTCGTCCTTTTCTGGAAGATGGTTTGTACTTTTTAGATCGCCATTCTTTTCAACTATTACTATATTCACCATGATTATTATTAGATGTATAATAGGTTTAAATGGTTTAGTCTATTATTATTAATATTCATATTATATTATGTTTATATATCCAGCTACCAAGTATAAATCATTAACACCAGAATGTATAAATACATATCTACAAAAAGAATATAATTATTTGAGTTTTAATACACCTGACGGCATTATTGAAATTCAAAATGATAAAATATACAAATTCGTAGATTCGCCCAAATTGAAAGGGTATCAATTTAGTAAAGAGATATCTTTTAACCTTCAATCCGATGTGCAAATAAAAAAAGAGATTTATTGTATTCCAATCGACTATTCGTATACGAAAATTAACATAAAAAAATACAAATTGTTACCCAATAGCATATTAACATTAATAATTAAAAACAATACCGAATTTTATTTTGAAACAAATGAAAATGAAATAACCGAATCCATTAAAGAAGATATGATTACGTTTTTATCGATATTAAAACTTTATAATTAAATATATAATATGCTATCATGGATTATTCAGATGAGTGTTATATCATTAGTATTAATTATATTAATTCATTATTTATTTACTTTTTTTAAAACAAACTTAACTATACCAAAAGTAAAAGATTTAGTAAATAAACCCCAAGAACAATACGAAATGTTGTTCAATACGATAAAAAATACAAATACCATACAAGCCGGCAATAAAATCGGTTCTGGATTTTCAACTAATCCAATTGCGAACAATAATGTAAAAACGAATCAAGATATGAAAACTGAACTGAAAAACTACCTGAAAGAATTGAGTGATTCAAATTCTAAGATAGTCAACAATAATAATGACACCAACATTAATAATACTATTAGCGGTAACAACAATAGTATGAACCAGAACACCGTATTAACCTCTGATAACTTATTAACGAGCGACGCATTTGCTTCGAGTATATATTCGGCATTTTAATTGGTAGCATATATCTAGTATGGTCTCGTATAAGTTATATGTAATATATATTAAAGGTATACTAATGTATATATTAATAGTGATCATGCGATTGTCCAATGTAGATAAAACAAACTTATTGTCTAGATTGCCTTGTTTGAAACTTTCTTATGAAAAAAATCATAATAAAGTTTCCAGTGATATGTATGTTTTAATTCCATACGGAAAAAAACATCTAGTGTGGTTTACATATTTTAAAGACACGAAGGTATGTGTATTTATTGATGTTAATCGAGGTATAAAGGATATTGTTAATATTGAAATCGTACCCCAAATATTTGAAAAGAAACTAGTATTAGGAACTATTTTTTATGGAACCAGGTTTAATGCTAATAAACGAGACCTGTTTACTATTGAAAATATCCATTATTATAAAGGAAAGAATATTGAGAATAATAATGAACATTATAAATTATCTTTAATTCAGCGTATATTATCTAACGAACTGAAACAATGTTTTTTAACAAATAAAGGAGTTGCTATTGGGTTACCAGTTGTTGAAAATAATTTCGAGGACGCGGTGACTACCTCTAAAATACTTCAATATAAAATATATTCTATTCAAAACCGAAACTTCAATACGATCCATAGCACGTATTCTAGTATTTTATTTAAGGATGTTGCACTTGATAATACTCAAAAAATATTTGTTATAAAGGCAAATATACAAAATGATGTCTATCATATGTATGTAAGAAATGAGGTAGGACAACTTGAAGAGCACGATATCACGAATATTCCAGATTATAAAACTAGTGTAATGATGAATAAGATATTTAGAAAGATAAAAGAAAATTACAATTTAGATGCATTAGAAGAAAGTGACGACGAAGATGAATTTGAAAACATTAGAGAAGACAAATTTGTAGATTTAAATAAGTCGGTTAATATGATTTGTTCATATAACTCAAGGTTTAATAAATATGTACCCGTCTCTATAACTAACTCTACAAATATTGTTCATAAGAGCCAAGTTATGCGTAATCTCTACTAGTTACATACCCATATTATCTTTTTATTTCGAATATATATATATATATATATGTCATCATTGGTTACACAAGCATCGTTAGTCAATCCACAGAACGCTCATTTTTCAAACCCTGGATTTTCCAGCAAAGTGGGTGCGGTATCTGGTTGTGGTGGTTCGACATCGAGTGATTTAGCGTTAGAACAGAAAGGCATGTATAGTATGGTCAAAACTGGAGGAAAAAAGAGAGGCAAACATGGTTCGAAACAAAGAAAGAGTAAGATGAGCCGTAAGATGAGCCGTAAGAACGTGTATAAAGGTGGAGATGGATATGGTTTTTCTACAGATCAATCATTATCTAAAATGTCCGGAGTACATGGTGCTCATCTAGCAGAGACTAAATCATATGCTAATACCAAGATTGATTCGGACACAAATATGGGTGCTATGTCTGGTAATCCTTTACAAAATGGAGGTAATAACGACTTATCTTATGGAACAGGTGGTAATCCGTATTATGGATTTCAACCAACAGATGAGTCTTTATCTACCTTTGCTGGAGCTGGGTATGCTCCAATCACCACTGGATTAAATAGTCAATGTTCTTCTGTACCTAAAACAATGGATGGCGGTAGTCGTAAGAGGCGATCCGTGAGCCACAAGAAAAAGAGCAGTAAGAAGAAGAGCAGTAAGAAGAAGAGCACCAAGAAGAAGAGCAGCAAGAAGAAGAGCACCAAGAAAAAGAGCCACCGTAAAGGGCAAAAGGGTGGATATAGCCAATATTTGTCAAATATTGCCAACACCCCAGGATATTCAACTGGCGCACCGCCTGCATTATTGGCTAATAATTCTGCTTTAGCTAGTCCTCCACCAATCACCCCTACAAATACTTGTATGAATTCTTGGAAACATTTAGGGGACCTACCTCCGTATAACGAGGTATTTTAAATTTTTAGATATTCAATAGCCTAACTATTCAGCCGTGTAAATTAATTAAACATGTCCCTTTTAATGGTTCTTCCTTCTTCTTTATTTTTTTAATACTTTTCTCGCTGTCATTAGGATCATACATTGTTTCCCACTTATTTTCTAGGTAATCAATATTGTTACTAGAAATGATATTATATTTTTGTTTAATATAATATTGTCTTCTTTTGTGCCACTGTTTTTCAAAAATATCGTGATTATCTATTATATCTATGACTAATGGGTTTGTGTGTTTTGTTCTCAATATTCTACCGACTGATTGACAAACATCTGTCTTTGGCGAAGCCATTATTAGTGTAGTAAGTGTTTTAATATCAAGTCCTTCAGAAGCCATTGCGTAAGTGGCAATTATAACTTTTTTTGATTCACTTATTTTTAAGTCTTCTTCTTTCATTCCTCCAATATAATAGCCAACTGTGGCGATTAATCTATGTTCAATCGATTTATACAAATATGTAATCAATGATTTATTGTGGGCTAGGATCATAATTTGTTGTTCTGGATTTATTTTTAATTCTTCTTCTACTATTTTTATTATGAATTCTGATCTACGATTATAGTTACATAATTTTGAAATCATAGTACTATATAACGGATTCCCTCGATAATCGTATTCTATCTTATTGAATTCATCGTCATTAACTTTGTAATTAATAGCTTTTACAATGACCTTGTGTTCAGATGTGTCGGTTTTTTCTTTGTGAACTATATCCCCCAAAAACATTTTAAATACCTTGGTTAATCCATCTTTTCTTTGCATTGTGCCTGAAAGACCAAGTGTATAATTTGTTTGTATTTTCATCATCGATCTACTGAATACTTCGGCCCCTAGGTGATGAGTTTCATCATATATGGATATGCCAAAACAATCAAATAGAGTCTCTGGATAATCCTTTTGAGACAATGACTGAAGCATACCAATTACGATATCTTTATTTTCAATGTCTATAATTTGTCCTTGAATTTTTCCTACTCGCGCATTTGGTAAAAACTGCTGAATTCTCTCGATCCACTGATTCAATAAGAATGACTTGTGAACAATGACTAGTGCTTTTTTCTTTAATTGAGCAATAATATAAAGCGCCATTACCGTTTTGCCTTTACCAGGATCAACATCTAATAGTCCTCCACCACTGTCTTTAACAAAACTAATATATTTATTTACGATATTCACTTGATATTCTCTCATTTCACCATTAAAAGCAACATTTATGGCGTCTCCTTTTGGTAGTTTATTCTCGCGTACATCTCCAAAATTGTCTAGACCAAAGAATCTAGGTAAATAATATTTGTTGGGCGATTCACGATAAATAGGGAATGGATCCGATTGAACCGGTGATTTAGGGACATATGGCTTTACTGTTAGTTCTGTTCGTATAAACAATTCTTCCTTAGGGGATAAATCGCCTTTATATATCGTATAACCTTTCTTTCCTATGTATGACATTATTATAATAGATGTGTCCTTTTATATTTATTCAATTTTATACAAAATGAAATTACAAAATAAAAAAATATAATAATATGATATATGGAATTAATTACTAATCTTATGAAGCCAAATAATAAACATCATCAACTATTATTGGTGGTTATGGTATTGTATATTGTTCTTAATATTAAAACGCCACAAATGTTAGCACAATTGATTGATAATATATATGGAAATATTGCGGTATTTATAGTTGCTCTTTATTTACTAAAGAACATGAATCCTATTATTGGAATTGTTGCCTTATACGCAGCATACGAATTAATCACACGATCTAGTTATACTACCGGATCAGCTGCCATAAGAAAATATTTGCCTAGTCAAATGAAGCAAGATAGACATTTGTCTGCGTTTAACCAATTTCCAGTTACTTTAGAAGAGGAAGTAGTTAAACAAATGGCCCCTTTAGTAGAATCCGCTGGCCCGAGCCATTTACATTATGAACCGAAAAATGATAATACACATAATGCCATGGACGTCAATAATAATACATCTATTCTCTAATACATTTGATTACATTCATTTGAGCATGCAGTGACATCTGTAATTCATAATTATTTATACATAATTATGAATATATTTTACCTAATCTTGTTTTCTTAATTTTATAAACAATGTTTTCGCGGCGTACACTATTCCATATGCCGTAATTGCTCCTATTATAACATATAAATAAGGTGTTATTTTTTCAAAGTCAAAATCGGGTGCCATTCCAGCTGTCGATACATTTGAACCATCTATATTTACTAATAATTCGCCCTCAGAATTCACTGGTTGACAATCTATAAAAATTTCATCGCCGTTATTTTTTGAATTAGCACCATTCTTATTATAAAATGTGTTATTATTTGTCTTTACATTACAGCTAGTTGTTAATATAATCTGTTTTAATTGAGTCATATTATCAGATGACACATTTAAGGCATTGTCGATATTATACACTATATAATTATATGAACCATTACATGGCTCGTATGGTAATGTACCAGTATATGAAAAATAACCTTTTCTATCCGGTATAAATTCGTCTAAAGAAAAATTGCCCATCGATAATGTTACCGATTCATTATTATTTGGAATTCTTAATGCTGCTTCTGCTATAACTGATGCCATTAGCACAGAACCTTTATTTGTTTTTCCGCCAACTACAATCGGAATAGATACGATTAAATTTTTACCGGCTCCATTATGTATAATAAACATTTCGCCAGCCGCACGAGATCCATTATATGTATGAAGTGATGGTTGATATATACGAATTTCTTGTACATTGTAATTTTCATCATTGTATTTAACTGGATTAAATTTTCCCGAGTAATTTAACGACAAGTACGAATTCTTGTTACTAATGTTTGGCACATAATCACCATAACTATAATTATAATCACATTTTAAAACACATGGTCCCATAATAGAATCCATTGAAATATTCACTGGTGATGTAGCATTTGGGCAATTTATTTTATTCGTTTTGGACATAATATTAATATACTGTTATAAAATAAAATACAATACAATAGCAATACTTTTTCTAAAACTATAATATACATGAAACTTTCTAAAAATAAAATACATAAGATCAAACATAAAAAGAACAGAACCAGGAAACAAATCGTCTTTAGAAAGAAAGTGAAAACATCCCATGAAAATTCAAAAAAAAAAGGCAAGAAGGTTATCAATCTTCGTAAAAAGACGATGAAACGATATACCACTGGTGGCGATATTGCCATTGCCAATAAGGATCAAAATATAACTGAAGATGTGGATGAGCCAATAGATAATACAGGGATTGAATTGACCAATAAATCAGTAATAAATAACCAATTAACACCGGAAAATCCTACCAATATATCCCAACCAAATAACGAAAATACTAATTCAGATGTGGCTACTAATAGTGTGATTAACAACCCCATAAATCGCATGAAACTTGCTCATCCCGAAGTAATTGATCCAAATCCTGTTCCAATAGAACAAAATACAGATGAACAAATAAATGCTATCGAGGATACTATACCAGAAGCATCAGTTGATGATGAAACTGTACCAGAAGCTACTTCTGATGGGACTGGTTCTAAATCTATTCCATTTACTGATGAACAATTAAAGAAAATATATGATAGTTATAAAGTAAAATATATTCAAGATGACTCTGGAAATGAAAATGAGACAGTTGTACCTTTCACTAGAAAAAGTTTGATTCGATTATTGACTTCAACTAATGAGGATGGTATTAAGGTAAGAGAATTATTTGGATTTCCTGGGAATATGAACAAAAGCCAATTTAATACTGGGACGAAATTTAACAAAATATTCGCTAATATTCTAACAACGGTTGGTAGAGATGAAAATGACATGAACATGTCTGTACCAGTGTCAGACGAAAACGACATATCATTTGAAGAATTTAAACGGTTTGTAGAATGTGGGACATATAGAGACCAGAATACTGGTGATAATTTTAATTGTATAAATGTTAAGCCACCTCAGTCTACAAACGACGAATCTATCCCTGAAACAGAAACAAACGACGAATCTATCCCTGAAACAGAAACAAACGACGAATCTATCCCGAAAGCCAATGCCGAATCTGTCCCAGAAACAAACGACGAATCTGTCCCAGAAACAAACGACGAATCTATCCCGAAAGCCAATGCCGAATCTGTCCAGGAAGTCAATGCCGAATCTGTAGAGGAAGCCAATTTAGATACAAACAATAATGTTGTTCTACAAATAAACAAGGACAGACAAATAAATAATGATCTTAAACAAATAGACCTGAGTATTTTTGTACCCAATAATAGTAAAGTAATTGTTCGCAATTATGCACAAAATACAGTCATCGAAACTTTGACAGAACTCGCCAATTATCAATGAGCTTTAACAATTGTAACTAGGTGTAACATTTGAAAGACCGATTTACATAAAATTGAAGATATAATAAATAGCGGGATTGTATTATACTAATCTAAACATAACATAACATAATAATATAATGTCGTCATTTCAGTATATTATTAAAATTTGTACATATATTATTAATGTTTTATATACATCAACGCATAAAACCCAAGTTAAAATGAAACATAAAAATAGCGAGGATATTCAATCTGATACGGAAGATGAAATTATAATTAATATCAACAATAATGATAATTTCGAAAACACAAATAACAATTTGATCTATACATCAATACACGAAGATGTACATCAATATGGTAAGATTCCGCATTTAAATACACGATCTAAAAAAAAAAAAATACCAACATATACATGTGGGTATTGTCATACAACAATACCGTCCCAGATGTATATGTACAGTGATATGATATTTTGTACAGCTACATGTAGAACACAATATATAACATTAGATAGAAACCCCTATTGGGATTCATCATCCAGTCGGCTACCGGTCTAACATTAACAGATTTAGTTGTATACGCATTTGAAGATTTACCAGCTTTACACCTTTGAAAAATTATTTTTTACATAAATGGCAAATATCGCATGGTAGCATTATCATATAGCGTTACTTGAAATGTAGCATCTAATCCATCTACATATACCGTATCACCGTTCGATATTTCATCACACCCGTATTCATTCGTACAACTTCTTGATTTAAACGAAACCGGTAATTTAATTTGGTTATTCTGGTCACTCATTGTGTAATATTGCCATTTACTGCGACTTACAAATAATGGTCTTCCCAATAACGGTAACAGCATCTCAGGTCCATTCATCCGTTTCAATAATCCGACTTGTCTATAACTAGTATCTATCGCACGAGTGTTTATATTTATTGGTATACCCCCGCGAACATCCGTAGACAATAATATACGCTCGTCTTTCAACGGTGGAGTATATGGATTCATCAAGACATCGTTTTGAACATTTGAATATGAATATGCTGGTCGCGGGAAAAGCCCGGATAGAGAGAACATAGTATTTGACATTATAGTTTCGTCACGTTCGTTATTACCGAACTCTCTTTGAATATTTCTTACTTGTTTATTATTGGTTTGAGTTCTTTCATAAATGTAATATATAATAACAATAAGTGCGATAATAACAAATATAAATGTAATATTTCCAAAACATATTACCCCTGGAGGACATTTTGACATTTTATATATTATAACATGATAATAATAATATATAAAATATGTACATTTGAAAATAATTTACTCACCTCTTACTCTTTCTTACCGCCTAATTTGGAAAGCATGTTACCGATTCCATCTAGACTACTTAAATCTAATTTATTCATGAATGTTTCTGCTTGTTGTAAAAAGGGTTCCATGCCCTTGATATTTGACATGAGCTCGGTTTGTTGGTTCAATAATGTTTGTGTTTGATCAGTTAATCCTTTAATACCACCGTCACCAATGGTTTGTTTTAAATTTTTATATGCTTCTTCTAAATTATCGGCGTGGCTAATGAAATTTTGACCTTTTTTATTTTTTGTATTTGGCTCACTGGATACACCTTTAATGTCATCCTCGTCATCATCGGAATTCTCTTTTTTTTGCCCATTACTTTTGTTCGCATCTTTCTTTGCGATTGCTTTGTTATTGGGTGCCTTGGAATCTTTATCGGTTTCAGAGACCTTATCCTTATCTTTATTAGTCATTCCTTCTTTAAATATACGACCAATGTACGATTTTGACGATGTAAAGATTGAAGTAGAAAGAATAGAAATCAACAATATGACAATCATATTTTTACTAAAGTATGTTGTTAAAAATCCAACTATTAAAAAAAACGCAATAGCTTCTGTATTGCGAACAAGTAAATAACCCAAGACATTTAAAATAGCTAGTATAAATACAATATATAACACATTTTTATCATTTAAAACCTTGTCCAACTTGGGTAAATTGGGTATTTTCAATTTCATTTTCATTGACATTATATACTATAATATCAGAAAAAATTGATACATATTTAATTATATAAATTATAATTAAATAAAAGAAACGACAATGTCGTATGAATTGGCATTAGTTGAACTATATCTACCTTTAAAACATGGGATATTAGTTGACAAGCAAAATAGATCCAGGTTATATGGTAATTACTTGATAGTGGAAAGAATTACAATTGACCAGTTCATCGGTAATATAGAAAGTATTACGAAATATAACAAAAGATTAAATAAAGGATATATCAGATTTATAGAGAAGCTAAAATATGAAATGAATATTACACAGTTACATCCTATTATACGTAATTATGAGGATATTGTTACAAGTCCTAAACATTACAGGATTGAACTCATACAACCAACGAATACATCTATAGGATCTAATGAATGGGATCAATATTCAACAGCCGTTTTAAAAACACATTGGATACGATTAATTCAACGCAAGTGGCGGGAATTCATGAGAACCAGACATATTAAAATGAAAAATTTATCCAATTTAAAATACAGAGAAATTCATGGGAGATATCCTGATAATTGTTATAGTAGATTTAGGTTAGGATTACATCAAAATATAGAGAGATAGAGAGATAGAGTACACAACCATAAAACAGATACAAATAAATAAAAATAAATAAAAATATATCGGCAGTTGGTATATTTTTATTACATGACATCGTATAGCACTGTTACATACGCAATGAGTTGGTCATGTTGGATCAGTTTTTATATTTTCTATATCTACGCGTTTTTTTTGATCGGCTTCTGGTTCCTTTGCTACGGGTTGATGATGATGCGGATGATCCATAAGTATAACCACCACTTTGACCAGATGCACCTTGTTCGGGAGGGCGGGGGCGAGATGGGTCAACATTAGATGGCCCGCCAACTGCTTTTTGAACCAGTAAATTAATATCTTTATCCAACCCTTGTAATGCGTTATTTATTCCAGTTACATTACCTAATTGAGTAATGCTATTCTTAATTTTAAGCAAATTAGCCTTTTGTGTATCCTCCGACCCTTTAATCACTTCTTTAATTCTATTACCTATTTCTAGACTACCTGATCTAATATTATCTACATTTTCTCTAACCATATTTATCTTTTTACTCATACTTGTAATTAATTTCATCATATTATCGGATTCATCAGATTTCGATTTGGCTATTGATTCAACATGGGCTGTTAAATCAGAAAGATCAGACATTCGTTTTAATATAGCGTTATATGACTCGGTTTGTGAATTCATTATATAATTACTGAATATAAAAATATATATTATTTTTTTCTTATAATATCAGCTAAATTCAAACGAATTTTCCGCAGGTTGGTGTTTATTTCGTTTAATCGGCTAGTTAACTCTTGTGGCGATAATAACCCGTCATCAACGGTATTAATGGTACTCGACGTATCAGTCAATTCTACCACCAAATCAATCAGTTTTGCCTCTTCTTTGTCTAATTGGGTTGTTATTTTTTTTATTTTTACACGATTGCGATAAATTATATTTTCCAAATCTGTAACCGAAAGTTGTCGCTGGCGCAATATAGCTTCAATTTCCTGTATCATTTTGTCGGCACTCATTATTTACTATACTATTACATGATAAAATACTATGAGATGGGTCATTCGTCTATTAATTCGTTTAATTCTACTCTTAGCTTATTTATTTCTTTTATTATCTCTCTCTGTTCATATTTGGATTCTTTCATAGCATGGTCTGTTTGTATCAGGTTAGAAGTTATGCTAGTAATATAATCATTCAACATGTTTAAATAATCAATTTGTTGCTGTTTTTGCGAAAAAATATGATTATTGTAATTATTATAATCTTCTAAAATTTGGTTTAATACATTATTTTCTGTAGAATTACGTTGTAGTTGTTTTCTTTTTGAACACAATATTTTTTTTCTGTTTTCTAACTCAGCTTTCATTTGAAATATTTGATGATCTCTTATAGCTAATTCCATAATAGTGCTATTATTATATATATAGATATATGTTATTTTTTTTTATTACATACGAATACAAATTATTATAACTAAATATTTTGTTCCCCTACATAATGTAGTATATACAGTGGTAACTAATCTATATGTAATAGATATAAAAATATACATCTATATTATTTAGGATGTCTAAGAATCAAATTCACGACGCTATTCTACATGAAGACACAAATCGATACGTAATGTTTCCAATTCAAGACCAAGATATATGGCAAATGTATAAAAAGCAAATCGATTGTTTTTGGAGAGCGGAAGAGATTGATTTATCAAAGGACGTGGTACAATGGGAAATGCTAGATGAAAAGGAAAAATATTTTATTTCAATGATATTGGCATTTTTTGCAGCATCCGATGGTATTGTATTGGAGAATTTGGCTGCACGATTTATGGGTGAGGTACAATTGTCAGAAGCCCGTGCATTTTATGGTTTTCAAATTGCCATGGAGAATATTCATTGTGTAACCGGAGAAACAAACATTTTGACAGATAAAGGATATTATGAAATTAAAAGTTTGGTAAATAAAAAAGCAAATATATGGAATGGGACAGAGTTTTCTGAAGTAGATGTTAAATATACTGGAGACCAGTCAATATATAAAGTATCTTTATCAAATGGTATGGAGTTAAATTGCTCTCCAGGACACAAATGGTTAATTCAGACAGGTAACCCAATGCCTCCAGAAAGATGCAAATGTCAAGAAATAGAAACGACTAATTTAATCGTTGGAAATATTATTGAGAAGTATGATATGCCTTTTATTGAATTTACAAATAAAGACGAATTTTTAAACCCATATATGCATGGATTTTTTTGTGGAGATGGTAGTTACTGTAATAAATATCCAATTATTTATTTATATGATAAAAAAAAAGAGTTATTACCTTATTTTAAATATGATTCATACCAAGTTCATAGTAATAGAATTGGGTTTTACGTAACAAAATATATTAATAAGACAAAATTTGTAGTACCTATAAATTATGATAAAAATGTTAGACTTAGATGGCTTGAAGGCTTGGTTGATGCTGACGGATGTATTAATCTGAATAAAACAAAGGATTCGACTTCTATTCAGCTCGCATCTATAAATTTTAATTTTTTACAAGAAGTACAATTATTATTAACAACTCTTGGAATTCAAAGTAATATAAAATTAAACCATATCGAAGAAATGCGATTAATGCCAAAAAATGACGGGTCTGGCGAATATGCATATTATAATTGTAAAGAATGTCATATATTGTATATTACTGGCACATATGTTAATATTCTCATGGATTTCGGATTTTCACCAAAAAGATTAAAACTCGTTTATTGTGATAGATTGCATAGTGCCATTGAAAAATCTGGTAGAATTAAAGTAGTAGATATTCAAAAAATATCAGAAAATGAGGCTACTTATTGTTTTAATGAACCATTAAAACATCGAGGTATATTTAATGGCATTTTAACGTGTCAAAGTGAAACATATAGTTTACTCATTGATACCTACATAAAGGATCGCGAAGAAAAACAAACATTATTCAAAGCAATTGACAATTTTCCATGTATAAAGAAGAAGGCTGATTGGGCGATAAAATGGATAAACGACAAACGAAGTTCCTTTGCAACACGACTTATTGCGTTTGCTTGTATTGAAGGTATTTTCTTTTCCGGGGCATTCTGTTCTATATTTTGGCTTAAAAAGAGGGGTCTTATGCCTGGACTCACATTTTCGAATGAACTAATAAGTCGAGACGAAGCTCTTCATACTGAATTCGCTATATTGCTTTACAATAAATTAAGCAAAAAGGTTAGTAAATCGCGCATAAATGAAATATTAAAAGAAGCGGTTGAAATAGAAAAAGAATTCATATGTGACGCATTGCCATGTCGTCTCATTGGTATGAATAGTGATTTAATGTGTCAATATATTGAGTTTGTCGCTGATCGATTATCGGTTCAATTAGGAAATGACAAGATTTATAATGCGAAAAACCCATTTGATTTCATGGAAATGATAAGTATTGAGGGAAAAACAAATTTTTTCGAGAAACGCGTAGCCGAATATTCGCTGGCAGATAAAACGAAAAATGACGATGTCTTTGATTTTGGTGATGATTTCTAAAAATCTAAAATCTAAAATCTAAAATCTAAAATCTAAAATCTAAAAATAGTATTTGAACATGATAAACAACAATACGAATACGGCATTAATATTTTTGGCGAAAACATCGAGGACATTATACATGTTATTTTTGTTTTCATGTGACAATAAATAGGCTATACCATAACCAGACCATAATATAAAATTAAACCAAAATAAGCCTTTATTTACGGTTTGGTCTTGAACAAAATTAACATAAATATAATAGAAGGCATAACATAATAATGCTGTACCCCCAAAAAACGCACTTATCTTGCTAATAATATTTAATTCACCGAGATATCCTAAAATTAACATTAGTGCATTGGACGCCAAAATTATATTTATTATGTTATCATGTTGACTATAAATGTTCGCTAAAGACAAGTCTTCGGTAGAAATACCGCTGTTTTTTCTCTGAAAATAAATCATGGAAGAGATGAGGAGAAGTAACATGGCAGGAGTACTAATAAACCAATCGTAATATCTTACGATAGATATATCAGTTTTTATGTTACTGAAATTAAAGACGAGCCAAACGTAAAATGAAAATTCGATAAATTGAACAATAGTTTCTAATACCAATATCTCATTTAATATTTTATCTTGAGTGTCTACTTTGATAAATGTACCTAATAAAGAAACAACCGCTATAGTAAATTGAACTACTAGCGAATAATATGCGGATGTATATATGCTTTTATTCATATAAAATAAAAAATATTAAAAAATCTTAAAAAATATTAAAAAATCTTAAAAATGTTAAAAATATTAAAAATATTAAAAATGTTAAAAATGTTAAAAATCTTAAAAATGTTAAATGCGTATACTATTTTTTACAGAGGACTGATCTTTATTTTTGTATCTTACTCATTTTGAAATGAATACATGAGGTGTGTATTTTTTTAATAATTTCACACAATTCATCCGAATGGTCGATTGATGTATAGTTATTGGGAACTTCAATATGGTTCAATGTTTCAGTTAACTTTGTGGGGGAGCATGTTGTTTCATACAAATGTTTATACTTATCGCATAGTTGGTCATATTTTGTTTTCATATAATATTATATTACATTACATATTTAAACATTTAAACATTTAAACATTTAATGTTTAAACATTTAATATTTAAACATTAATGTGTATCAGTTATTATAAATATCATGTCCAAAATAGCATTTATAACAGGTGTTACTGGGCAGGATGGTTCTTATCTAGCAGAATTACTTATTGAAAAAGGTTATAAAGTATATGGAATTGTTCGTCGCACTTCTTTGCTTTATTCTCATACAAGATTAGATCATATTAGAGATAAACTGATATTAGAATACGGTGATTTATCGGACGGTTCATCTCTAACTAATTATATTACAAAAATGACGAGAGAAAATGAAGGGTTTAAAGTATTTGAAATCTACAATTTGGCGGCACAGAGTCATGTACAGATCTCTTTTGAAATTCCTGAATATACAAGCCTCATAGATGGTCTAGGAACCTTGAAAATATTAGAGGCTATTCGTACATTACCAACTGATGTTATAAGAAAGACTAAATTTTATCAGGCAGGCACGAGTGAAATGTTTGGCGCCGTTTTGGAAAAACCACAAAAAGAAACGACTCCATTTAATCCACAGTCTCCCTATGCCTGTGCTAAAGTGTATAGTCACTATTTAGTAAATAATTATCGCGATGCGTATGACCTATTTGCGTGTAATGGAATTTTATTTAATCATGAATCGAAAAGAAGAGGGGAAAATTTTGTCACAATGAAAGTGGTCAATGGTGTGAAGAAGATTATGGAACAAGAAAAACTATATGAGAAAGAAATGCGAGAATGTATTGGAGAACATGAAAGTATATTACATAACGATAACTTCGAAGAAGAAATGGTAAAGAAATCAGACTATGTATTGAAATTGGGAAATATTGATAGTAAGCGCGATTGGGGACATTCGAAAGACTATGTATATGGAATGTGGCTCATGCTTCAACAAGAAAAACCAGATAATTATGTATTGGCTACTGGAAAAACATATACAGTAAGGGATTTCATCGAACGATGCTTCGCAAAAGTTGGTAAAGAGATCGAATGGTATGGTGACGGTGTTGATGAAGTAGGTAGAGAGAAATCATCTGGTAAAATATTAGTCAAAATAGACGAAAAATATTTTAGACCATGTGAAGTGGATTTTTTGTTAGGTGACGCTACAAAGGCAGAAACAGAATTAGGTTGGACACGTGAATACGATTTAGACGCACTGATTGATGATATGATGGCCTAATTTAACTGGTTCAATAAATCACTTATATATTTGTATGTTGTTAAGACATCACTAATAAATATTTTATTATACTCTCTAATATTATTACATAATTATCATAAGACTTTTCAACTAATCAACATTTAACTCATATTGAGTAATTAGTTCTTGTGGAACAGAAACATCGGTTTTCTTTTTTAAAATAACCATTCTATTATCTCTTGTTTGTTCTACTATATCAAAATACTTCAAAACTATATGGTATGGTTTTCTATTTAAAAAATCATCAAATGCAATTACACCCTTGAAGATTTAAAACGGAACAAAATGTTCGTAAAAATGAAAAATTAGATATATTAAAACCAATCGTTTTTCTATTCATTATCATAACCATATGTGATTATGATAATGGATTTTGTGATAAATAATACTAGCGAACTTTATTTAACCAAAAATTGTTCCAACATAGGAATCGCATTTGGATTCATAGACAAATAAGACCAATCCACTTTATCCAAGTTTTTTTCTAAAATAGGAATAGCATTTGGATTCAAAGACAACTGACTCCAACAAACTTTATCCAAGTTTTTTTCTAATATATGAATCGCATTTGGACTTGGATTTTTAGACAACCACATCCAATGAACTTTATCCAGATTTTGTTCCAAAATAGGAATCGCATTTTCATTTCCAGACAACTCCCTCCAATCAACTTTATCCAAGTTTTTTTCCAAAATAGGAATCGCATTTGGATTGGAAGACAACCTCAACCAATTTACTTTATCCAAGTTTTTCTCCAAAAGATGAATCGCATTTGGATTCCAAGACAACCATATCCAATCAACTTTATCCAAGTTTTTTTCCAAAATAGGAATCGCATTTGGATTGTAAGACAACAAATACCAATCCACTTTATCCAAGTTTTTTTCCAGAATATGAATCGCATTTGGATTATAAGACAACCCACCCCAATTCACTTTATCCAAGTTTTTTTCCAACATATGAATCGCATTTGGATTAGAAGACAAATAACCCCAACTCACTTTATCCAAGTTTTTTTCCAAAAGATGAATCGCATTTGGATTAGAAGACAAATAATCCAAATTCACTTTATCCAAGTTTTTTTCCAAAATAGGAATCGCATTTGGATTAGAAGACAATCTTTTCCAATTAATACATTCGGGTTTCAAATCAACAACTAAATGCGGCATAGGTTCGCTGATACAATCAATAATAGAACACATTATAATATATTATGCTATGGAGTGTTTATACGAATTTACTATAATCTAATCTTAGTTGCTGTTCCGTTTTAAATCTTCAAGGGTGTAAATTACCAAGGGTGTAAAACAAATGCTGCGTGGGGCAATACATATAGTGATCTATTAGGTGCGACATTAGGTACTTTTGTAGCAAGTATAATAATGGACATATCAAATTATACGGATGTCGATGCGAGTGATATGCCGATCTATGTAAATACATTGGGTATATTTATTGGATGTATGTTGGGTATGATTGCTGGTAAAGCCTTAACGAATAAACATTAAATATTTTATAGTTAGATATTATAATATGATTACAATAGCTTATATTAATTATTGGAAAGACCCATATAATGATAATTATTTCACAAAGTTTATAGAAGAAAATATTGGTCCAGTTAAAAAAGTAAATCCTACAGAAAATCCAGATATTCTTATAGCATCTTGTATGGGAAATATAAATAATGTTCGAACTGTAAAAGCTAAATGTAAGTTGTTTTATTACGGAGAAAATTTAAATATATATCCTCCATATAATGACGATAAACTATTATATGGCACATTTGATTTGATAGTTGGTTTTAAAAATACCGATTTATCCAAAAAACAAATAAGATTCCCTTTATGGTTGATGTATTATCATTATTACAAATATAATGAAAATGATAATATATTGAGTTATATTCAAAATAAATACATTGAAAATATAAAAAAACAGAAGGATATTTTTGGTAGTATTATTGCTAGACATGACCGTGGTGGACAACGCACAAAAATATATAATATATTATCTAAATATGGTGATATTAAAGCTCCAGGAACATATCGTAAAAATACAGAATCCATTGGTAATACACATAATGATAAAATTAACTATATCTCTAGAGGAACATATAATATATGTCCTGAGAATTCGTGTTATGAAGGATATTTCACTGAAAAAATATTTCAAGCATTTGAAGGAGGAACTATTCCAGTGTACTGGGCTATAAATTTGCCTGAACCAGAAATTATAAATAAGAATAAGTATTGTTTTTGTGATATAAATAATAAAGATTCATTAGAAAAATCAATATATAATGTAACTAATAATCCAAATCAATATGTTGAGGGAGAATTATTTACTAGAACTGCTGGAGAACAAATAAAATTGTTCTATTCCACCTTGTTAGAAAATATATTGTTTATTCTATTATATTAGATATTAGATATAACGACATTATATATATATAATGTTTTATTCACAATATGGTCAAGATGAATATTTAGAAAATAATATTTTTAAAGGTTATAAAAATGGATTTTTTATGGATATTGGTGCCCATGATGGTGTATCGATCAATAATACTCTATATTTTGAAAAAAATAATAGTTGGACCGGACTAAATATTGAACCAATTAAAAATGTATTTGATAAATTAACTAGTAATAGACCAAATAATATTAATTTAAACTGTGCTGTTTGTAATAATGATGGAGAAACTGACTTTTTATGCAATACAGGTTATACTGAAATGATTTCTGGAATTAAATCTACTTTTGATTCAAGACATTATGAAAGATTACAAAGAGAAAATCAATCAAAAGGTTCAACTACTGAATCAATTACAGTAAATACTAAAAAAATAGAAACTATCTGTCGTGAAAACAATATATCGCATATAAATTATTTATCTATTGATGTAGAAGGTGCTGAATTTGAAGTAATTAAATCTATTAATTTTGATAAAGTTTTTATAGATGTAATTGAGTTTGAAAATAACTATAACGATACGTCTTTACCAATAATAAAATATTTAGAGGGTAAACATTATAAAGTCGTTCATAGAAATATAGATATTTTTATGATACATAACAAATCTATATTCGTATAGATGTATCTAAATCTTGTTTCTCTTGTCCTTCTCGTTTTTCAGGATAGTATTTACTACGCAATCTTTTCCGTGTAATTTTATTTTTGGAAAGAATATTATGAATAGTCATAGACGATAAACGAATATTGAACTCTTCCTTCACTAATCGTGATAATTCCCATAGAGTAGTTGTATTGTATTTACGAACATAATTCTTTACAAATGTTTCTATCTTTGGTGTTATTTTTAGATTGCGATTTTTGCGTGTTTTTCTATTTACATTTCCATCTTTGTTATATTGTATTATCTGATGAAACCTGGTTTACATCATTTGGAAATAAAGAATCGCTGAAATTTCCATTTTGGGCAACTAGAAAAAAATAAAAATTAATAAATATGTAATGATATTTACCTAAATATCCACCTTAATCAGTTCCACCATATCGTGTATCATTTTTCGCTCAAGTATGGTATATTTCAAGTTATTTAATCCTGAACTCATAATTTCTTGTAATTTTTGCTCACTATTCAAAGTCGTAAAATTAATATAATGTTTATTCGTATTTTGTGAGATATATTTTATTTCTCTATCAGCTACATCATTAAAACGATGTAAATATAGCGGATGTTCCACATTATTGGTAAGATTTGTTATTTTTCTTATATTATAAAATTCGGCTCTATTTTGTAGAGCCTTGTCTTCGGTTCCCCATCCCCAAACATCATTTGGAAATCCATTCATCTTATGAATAGTAACATCGTTAAGTTTAATTATCCCTCCCAACGTATCGTATATGGAGGTATAAATACCTAATACATCAGTATCATTCACATCTTTTATATAATGTTCTTCAATACATTTTTTTGTAGGATTTATATCAACATCATGCGTAAAAAAATATTTGGTTTTATTTTCATATTCTTTGAATGCTACATTTAATAATGCACCACGGTTAAATAATTTGCCTTCATTTTGTTCAATAACCACTACATTACTATTGGGTAAGTGTTCTTGAAGAAGAGGTACTGTATTTTTGATAAAATATTCTAAATGCCTGTCTCTATTGCGAAAAGGAATAGCAATTATATTTTCATACATTTAACAATATAATATATTTATTATTAAGTTGTTTTCAAAAATATATATTTAAAAAAATAATTCTTTCACTCGTTTACATATATGAGTTGACATTACGATAATTATTCTTATAATATTCATACAGTTTGATACAATTTTTACGCATTTCATTTTCTTTTTCTTCATCTATTGATAATAATATAGTAGGCAACTCATTTAATTTATTTTCAGGTATACGAATAATTGCGTCATCCCATAATTCGTGACTAGGTAGCTCTAATGTATCTGCCAATAAAACTGGAATACTTCCTACTGCCAATGACTCCCAAAAACGAATCGAATTCGGTCCCGATCCTGATGGACATAGCGAATATCTTGAATCTAATAATAATTTATTATATTTAATCGTCCGTTCCTTATCATTATCAGTTTCATTTAAAGTGTATTCGTTATTTTGTAATTTGTTATAGACAACATTATCAAAATGCCAGTTTCCAATATGATTTACATAACAATTGTTCGGATGTTTCATTTCAACTATTCTCTTGCGTATATCAGTTAAATACCAACTTGGATGATACGCACCTTGAAAACTATATAATAATTTACGGTTTAAATTCAACAGATCACATTTTGAAAATGTTGAATTCCGGTTATTGTCTTCAATATTAACAGCATATAGCGGACATGGTCTCAATTGAATATCACTTAATTTATCCTCTGTTAATATCTTATGTGGAGTATAAATGGTATGTATACCCATTGATTTGAACAATGGTATTAAATTACGAAATGAAATATGTTGACAACATGTATAATATTGGACATTTTGTCGTATATGTGGTTTTAATATATTAAATATAACATTTAAATTATATTTTTTATCTATTATAGTTGCCCATGGAAACCCTATATAGTTTTCATCATCTTTATTCTGCTGATAGAATGTTTTTTCAGTAATAACTGGATATTGCCAGAATAATTTTATATTTGATAGCAAATCGTTTGTAGGAAAATGAGTCATTAATAATAATAATATTAAATGTTTATATTCTAATAATTTAGTAATTGTTATATTCTGCTTGTAATTCTCTCTAGGTCGCGTTTAACTATGCTAGCACAATGTTCACGCAGTTTGCCGACCATTTGTGTAAACTGGTCTTGACTGCGACACACCTGATTATTTATATTATATCTGGGTTCTCCACCTACATTTATACATGTATGATTTTGTAAGGGGAAAAACTGATTAATCCCTCTATATACATCATTAATCCAATCATCACAAAACCAATTAATTATTTCGGGAGGGAAATAATAGCCAAATAATTCCATATGTTTTCTAGATACGAAACTTTGGGTTAAAATTCTGGCATTGTTATTTATTGGTCCAGTTAAGCATATATTATTAGATTTCATCAATGTACTTATACAATCATTTACCCACGCATTTGTTTTAAATTCAATATCATCGCCACATTGGAAAAAATATTCACATTCGTCGGTATACGCCTTTTCAAATAATTGGTTCCACATGATAGTCAAATGACCTTTCGGTACATTGTCCATATAATAAAATTCGATACTCGTATTTTTCATAACAGAACAAAACCGTTTCAGTTTGTTTTTGTTATATTCATTGTCGTAGACCGGATCGTTTCGATCGATTCCAATATAAAATATATATGTATGTTCTTTGTCATAAGTAAGTAAAAAACTTTTCAAGGTATGTTTATACAAATAAGACTCTTCTATTTTGGTCCAATTTCTGTTTTTAGAAGTAGATGGGATCAACAACCCGATTTTCATTATACATTATAATAAAACATATCTTTATTATAATTTACACATTTGAATGTTTAGGTATGTATTTACCACAAGGTACTATAGACCTTTGAAAATTTCATAGTAGACAATGCTACTTTTGTCTACGCATAATACTAGTCATATTAAATGGCGAATTAGTCTTCATATATGTATTCAACCTTATTGGTCCAGCACGAATATCATGTATGTCATATACATCTTGATTAACTGGTCGTTCACATGTAAATTTTGATACATTAATATATTCATTTTCTACGGTTGTATCTAAATTGGTTATTGTATTTAATCCATATGGATAATTTTTATTTACCGCTTCTTTTAGTTCACTTCTATTAATTTTTCTCATGAAACCATCAACTAATTGAAGTATGGAAGATGATTGTATCGGAAAAAATACACTTCTATCTATTTTCAAGCCATTACTTAAGGCGCGATCTTGTATTAAATTATCTTCTTGCGACCATCCCCATAAGTTAGGAAACCCATTTATACTCTCAAAATCACCCCCTCTAATTGAAAAAATACCACCTAATGCGAATTTAAATCCATAAAAGTGTTTTATAACTCCAGGTATCGTTTTGTATGGTAACAAATTCTTTTTATATGGTAAAGTATCTACATCATGAAATACAAATGTAATATTCTTGTAGTCATTCGGGTATTTATTTTTCATTACCAAAAACCCAATATTTTTCATAGCTCCGCGGTTAAACGGTCTTGTATCACATTGGTGTGAAAAATATATTTCATAATCGTTACTATTGTAATCCTCTAGTATGTGTTTCATGTAAATCGTAAAAAAATGTTTATGTTGAGCTCTATCTCTGTATGGAACAATAAATATTAACTTGGGTACCATCTTTACTAAACCCAAATATTTTTATTATGTATATTTATCTAAAATTGCTTTGGGGATTAATTTATCATAAATTGGTTCTAATTTTTTATAACATTTGTTAATAGTTACCTCGCTGATTTCACTAACCTTGTTTATATCGCGTTTTGATATATTTAACTTACAGGTTTGTGCTATAAAGTATACAATACCAGCCGCAATTGAATGAGGGGTATTTTCAGGAATAATATTATTCTTTTGAATTCTAATTGCTACAAATATAGAGCATCTTGTCAACTCTTGATTAATGTTTAATTTACTACAGTATCTTTCTATGAAATCCTCCGGTTTAGTCCTACACAATGTGGTTTTCTCATTATTGTTCATTTCATATTCTATTTCGTTCAATATAGTTGTCGCGTTTTTACAACCCTTTGTTGCACTCGTATTATCTAAAGTAAATATTGTGGCTATTTCCTTCGCGGTTCTAGGACAATCATTTGTTCTACATGAAATATAAATAGATGCTGCTATAATACCATCACGATTTAATCCTCTAAATGTTTTATGTTCTGATATTTTTTTGTGATATCTTAATGCCTCGTCAATTATTATTTTAGGTATACCGGCATTATGGGCGATGATAGTAATTCTTTGAAACTCATCATATTGTGACTTTTCTTTGTATGGCATAGATTGCCACTCCGTATATCTGCGAATCTTTCTCATTTCATAAGAAGTTGAACCTTGGCATATGACCTTACATCCATAGGATGATTCACGCAATAATGGATTCACAGGCATGCCACATCGGGTTGGATCTGAACTATGGCTATCTTCTGCTCCATAATATCTCCATTCTGCTGATTGATCCAAAGAATCTTTGTAAATTATACTACATTTAGGATTTGCGCATGCTAAAAAACCATTTTCTGTCATTCTAACAGATGATTTACAAATATCACAATTCTCACGCTGACCTTCTGCCCTATATACGCATTCAATCGGAGTTTGTTCTATAAAGGTGTTCTCTATCTGTTTCCACAGATCATGTTTAGATTTGGACGACGGTTTCTTTTTTTTTGTAGATCGATCGGTCATTTTATTATACCTGAAATTGTGTTAATTATATTTAATTCAATTTTATTTAATATTTATTTAACATATAATGGGCGCACAACAATCTATACCTGATAATACAAAACAAAAATCACTGTCTTCGACTATAGATTATATTGCTGCTAACTATATTTTAACAAGTAATTTTCAGGATTTAAAAAAACTAACAGATCAAAATTATTGTAAAAATTTAATTGTATTGACATCTGATGTTATTGCTCAATACCTAAATACACAGGAAATTAATTTTTTAAAACAAAGATTAGAAGGATCTATTGAAACAAATACAATGGAAAAGGAAAAAGTAGCATATTTTAATAAGAATACGCTTGATAAAATGGATATAAAAAGCGAATTAAGAAAAAAAAGAATGTGTATAGGAATTGCCAAATATTACATTCAGATATTTCATATATTTAATGCTATTGCGCATACCATAAATCCAGTATACACTTGGAAAGATGCGTACGGATCTACCGTATCAGTTGATTATGAACATAGAAACGACATACCTAAAGATGTTCAACCCACTATATCCAAGGCCAATTTGTGTAATTCTCGAATTAATTCCCTAATGAAAGATAACTCCATGATAAATCTCAAATCCACGAATGATATAGTTGATGTATCTACTAAATTTTGTAGTATGAATACAAACTCTGATGGATCATCAAAAACATTGTTGAATGAACCGGGTATTCCTGAACTAAATATGCTATATTATGATGTATATGATTATAATAGTGGGAATTTTAATTCCATGTCTGAGGCCATGTTAAAACAATATAACACCGACTTACAATCCTTTTATAAATTATTTACCGGAAATAGTACTATGCCTTCGTATATCACTAAATTTAGTCAGATTCCGTTACGCGATTTTCAGAAGATAAGTCAGTGTAAAAAGGATGGCGCGTTTACTAGATCATACAATGGAACCTTAAAAGAAACATTGTTTAAGCAGTATGCTGATAATATAAAAAACATGATGAAGAATACAGATGATAATCAAAAAAAACTACTTGCGATAATCGATCAATTATTTGTATTTATGGTTGATCCACAGGATTCTACCAAGAAATTAATCGTAATTAATCCAAAATTAGACAACAAACTGTTATCTAAACTTGTAGTAGATACCCGAACAATTATTTTAACTTTATACACTACATGCGAAGAGGATTTTTTCAAAGGTTTACAACTATTTGAAGCAATAGTTGAAAAACAAATAAAGGATACTACTATGATCCAAATCAAAAACCTGGAGCAGAATATCGAATCGTCTATCTCACTCGATGTAAGTGAAAATAAAAATGTTTCAGTACCACTGTTACCACCACCACCAGCTCCTATAGTATAGATCATTCCCAAATAATGTGTTAACATATTACATCATTTTATGTAATATGTTATCAATTTATTCAAGTTGAACATATTGTCCTTTGGTATCATTATCTAAGTATACCTTTTTACTGATTGCTCTTATGATTTTACTGGTCTCCTTGTCATCATTTTCTATTGAGGTCATCGAATTAAATACTAGCTTTGTCATTCTTGATTGAAGATTCTCTTTTGTATCCCAACCTATATTAGCATCCTGCCATTTATTCAACATGGTTCGTTGTTTCATAGTTAGGTTCTTTATTCCATTTAGAATATGTAATAGTTCATTATCCTTTTCCCATATATTGTCATTCTTGACATATAATGTCTTTCTAACAGCATCAGTACAATGAATAGGACGATCCAGTATATCGAGCTGACTTAGTCCATTCACTAATAAATTTGTTATAGTCTTTGTTAAGCCATTTTCTATTGTACTATCATATGTTTCTGATGTAATAGGTAAAGAGTCTATAAAATCAGTCAAATTCATAGCATTTTTACAGTGCTCATTCAAAAACATTTGAATGTTAAATTGATTATTCGTGGTGTTATGACTATTTGTATTATTAGTGTTATTTGTAATACCTTGTACCTTACCAATTACATTTGTCATAAAATCTTGATTTTGCGTCATCATTTGCGTGAACATTACAAACATTTTTTCGATTATTACTGGATTTGATGCTATATCCGGTGTATCTGAATGTGTATCACCACAACCACCTACATTTATATTATCGTAAGAGGAATAACATTTTTGTTTATGATTCCATAAGGATGAAGCATGTTTATATGTTTTTCCACAAAGACAATTATATGTTTCGGCATTTTCTATAGAGGTAACGTTCGTATTTGTTCGTATTTTATGTTTAGATGTCAATAAATGAGTGTTGAAATTACTTTCTTTAATACATTTAAAGTCACAGTTTTTACAATAATAAATTTCGGCATTTTTCGGCATTTTATTCTTCGTATTTTTCGTCATTTTCTTCGTATATTAGACGAAGAAAAAAATGCCTAAATATTTCCATATTTTTTTGTATTTTTTTACAATCACAAAGTTTTTCATGATAAAACCGGATCCTTACCATTAAGCTCTCATGTCATTTTTCACCACTTTTTCAAATTCAAAATCCTATTTTCAAAAAATAACACAAAAACCTTGTGTGTTATTTTAAAAATTGAAAAATAGAATTGAAAAACATGAAAATGTAATTTACCTACATCCATCAAGTACAGTGCCTTTTTTTAGTCAATAACTCTTCACTACATCATGTAGTGACTCTACTACATCATCTAGTGAACCTTTATATAGAACACCTGAAAAACACCTCCCTACATATCAAGGCAATCTCCGTATTTTATCCTCTATATTTTCGAAATCCATATTTCAGGTATACTATCGGCGAAAAACGGCGATAAAAACAGTAAACAAACAATGAACATATTATTTTAATTTATCTTGAATTTTTTGTAAAATATCATCGTTGTATATACCAAGTTGCTTGTAATTTTTAGTGGAGTTATATTCTTTATGGGGTGTATCTTTGTTATTGGTGGTTGGTATTATTATCTTATTAACTAAATTGTCGCTAGGAGTCGATGTATCATTTGAATGAATTAGGTTTAGTTGACCATCGACCTTATTTTCAATTTTTGGATTAGAATGTACAATATTACCGTAACCATCAATGACCGATCCGGTTTGTTTTTTATATTCTTGTCTTACGTAACCAGGTATCCAATGTGCCCAACTAATAAAAACTAGGTTCGGATGTGTGTAACGAACGACAAAATCATTCTCCCTTAGTTTTCTTATAATATAGTCCGTACATTCGGCTACATCATATCTGGAAATACCAATCATCATTTCTGGAATCAAATACCAACAGAACTGTTCTTTGCCTTGTTGTTGTCTAGATGTTAGTTTAATTTTTTCATGAACACGGTTTAATATTTTATTATACAATTGTAGTTTATTTTCCGCTATTTCTCTCTTCTTTTCGAACAAATCGTCCAAATTAATCTTGTCACTTATTTCATTATCATCTGATAAACTGAATATATTCATATTAATGTTTTAACAGAAAAAAAGTTTTAAAGATATACGATTACAATATGTAATGATAGAACATATTGTAATAAATGGTGGAGGTCCAACCGGACTTATTAGCTATGGGGCGTTAAAATATTTGTTTGAACAAGAATTCATAAAAATAGACAACATAAAAACAATATATGGAACCTCAGTCGGTGCTATAGTCGGTGTAATGCTGTCACTGAGATATGATTGGGTTACCTTGGACGATTATTTTATTAAGCGTCCATGGGATAAAGTATTTAAAATCGAGCCGGATAATTTATTCGAAATGTATTATAGTAAAGGTCTATTTCAGTTTAGTATTGTTCGTGAGATACTAAAACCATTATTATCTGCCAAAGATTTATCTGAAAACATTACCTTGAATGAATATTATGAATATACTAAGATAGACCACCATTTTTTTACAGTAGAACTAAATTCGTGTGAGAAAATAGATTTGAATCATAAAACCTATCCGGAATTATCATTACTAACCGCATTAGAAATGTCTTGTGCTGTACCAGTATTATGTAAACCAATAATAATAGATAATAAATGTTATGTAGATGGTGGTCTGTTTGATAATTATCCAATAAATGAATGTATAAAAAATGAAAAATGCGACGAAGACACAATATTGGGAATTCGAAATAAATGGACGTTTGATGATACTGTTATATCAGATAGTATGAATTTATTCCAATACTTACAGGTATCGTTAGAGAAAATAGTGAAGCATATTCAAAAAGATAATATATCCAAGGTCATCCGATACGAAGTAAAATGTTTATGCGACGAAAAGATATCTGAAATATCAAATTGGATAGTGTATATGACAGATCGAGAGAAAAGAGTTGAATTAATAAAAACGGGTAAAAATTATGCCGAGCTCTTCTTCAATTACGAGCAAGAATTATCCCAGCGTACTATTTAGAAATTCCTTCAAATGAGCAACCGATGGTTTGGCATCATATTCAATAACTTGATTATCCTTTAATAACTTAATAGTTGGATATCCTTCAACCTTGTATTTATCAGCCATTGACGGATTATCCTCACCGTTGATCTGAGAAAATATTATTTTATACCCGTTAAATACTTTGTTATTATATTCCTCCTTAATTTCATTCCAAATCGGAATAGCCTTTTTACTATGAGGACACCAATCAACCGTGAATATCATCATTTCGGCCTCTTTGGCAACATAACCAGATTGTGGTGTGTCGGTTGATTCAGACGGAAACTCTGTGTTTGCTAAATAAGTAGGTTGAATGATAGAATACACATATTTATTATATACATATACTGCTACGAATAAGAAAAAAATAATGGCTACCAATATCATCCAAAATTTAGAACTAGTAATTAGACTATAGGAAGAAGATTGAATAGATTCTAACATATTATATAACAAATACATATAAAACATTACTTTAACTAACGAATTTATCTGCGTAAAGTTTTTTCTCTAAATAATGTACTATGAAAACACGTAAAAATAATATAAGAACCACACGAAAATATAAACCGATTCGCAAAACTATTAAACGAATATTTTCCAAAAAAGATTTTAGTGCGGGAGATGGGTTTGTAACTAGCATATGGGGACCAGCTTTATGGCACTCGTTACATACTATTAGTTTTAATTATCCAGTACAACCGAGTACAATAGACAAAGAGAACTATCGTAATTTCATGTTATCATTAACGAACATACTGCCGTGTAGATATTGTAGAGAGAATCTGGAAAAAAATTACAAGGTTTTTCCATTAACAATGGATTGTATGAAGGATCGTGATTCATTTTCTCGTTATGTTTATAAATTACATGAACGAATAAACAAGAATTTAGGTAAAACATCTGGGTTAAGTTTTTGTGATGTCAGAGAACGGTATGAACACTTTCGTGCTAGATGTACAGAAGAGAATCCGAAAGTATTTAATTTCAAAAAAACACGAAAAAATAAAAAGGAAAAGGGATGTACAGAACCATTATATGGTACAAAAGCAAAATGTATAATTAAGATTGTACCAAAAGAAGAAAAGGGCGTGACATTTCAGATTGACAAAAAATGTAAAAAGACTAGATCCATCTGATGATACATTTTCAAATATGTAAATAATATTATAAATGTGTTATTATACTATTATTACGAATTTACATACCAAATTGGCTAAAATCAGCTAGCACGGGGCGAGGTAAATATTGATCATTAGAACTAGAATAATTGGGCACTTTCTTACACTCGAATGCTGGTTCGGGGCACCTGGCACAAGCTGGGCAAGGGGGACACTTCTCTTGTCGTGGACAAGCTGCTGCTTGTGGACATACTGGGCATACTGGTGGCACGACTTCTGATTTTAATATGTACATGTCATGTTGTCCCATCGGAATATCATTGTAAGATACTCCTTTAGGTAAAGCACTTGAAACAGAGTTATCATCTTGAGATTCCATACCTTCCATATAAGATCGTTTGGATCCTAAACATCCGCAGAATACAAGAGCTAATAACAATATGATAAATAAATGTATCTTCTGAAGTTTCATTATATATATTATAGTTTTAGAAAAATTAAAAATTAAAAATTGAATAACTATATTATTTGAGAATTACACATAATATAGTTATTCAAAGGTATACAATAATGCCGAGATCAATACCCGAACCACTAACGCATTTTTATAATGCGGATAACAATATATATGAAATCGGTATAGACGAAGCCGGGCGTGGACCATTGTTCGGTCGCGTCTATACAGCTGCCGTTATTTTACCTAAAGAATCTAGTTTTGAATTTAATAAAATGAAGGATAGTAAGAAATTCAGTAGTGAAAGTAAAATAAACGAAGTTGCTGAATACATTAAAGTAAACGCTCTAGCGTGGAGTGTGACATATAACGACGAAACAGTAATAGATAGTATAAATATTAGGCAGGCAGTTTTAAGCAGTATGCATCAATCTATTAAACAAGTCATTTCAAACAATAATAATAATAATAAGAATAAAACTGATATACATGTCAATAACGGATACTTTCTGTTAGTAGATGGAAATGATTTCAAACCATACATGGTTTTTCAAGATGATAAATATTCATGCGTACCTCATGTATGTATCGAAGGAGGTGATAACAAATACTGCTCTATTGCTGCGGCTTCAATATTAGCAAAAACCGAGCGGGACAAGTATATTCAAGAATTATGTGAAGATAATCCTGAACTAAAGGAGCGATATAATCTAGACAAGAACAAAGGTTATGGTACGAAGCTACATATCGAAGGTATTAAAACACATGGAATTAGTAAGTGGCATCGTAAATCGTACGCACCATGCAAAGACTATATTTAATTGTAGGTCGCGAATTATATGTGTATTGTTGTATACGCGATATACCTTGAAAAAAATATGTAACAATATGTAACAATATGTGTGTAACAATATGTATGTAACAATATGTAAACCTATACACCTTTATAAAATTATTCAAAATCATATTCATCAAACTCTATCATAAAACTACTCACAAAGGGTTCGTCATTACAGTTTTGAATATCAAAGAATGTTTTTTTATCACCTAGCACAATAAGTGTTTTTGATGCCCGAGATATAGCTGTATATGCCAATTTTAAACGATTCGTTCCCCAGGATAGACTACTATGAAACGACGAGGCTATAAAAACAACAACCTCTTTCTGACTACCTTGATATTTGTGAACCGTGTTACAATAATTTAATGTGAATTTATCTTTAATATCACTAAGATTAACATCTTCCATAGGGGTTTGATCATCATCATATAATATCCATGCTACCTTTTCATTGTAACTCTTGTTTGTCTTTGGATTCACTTTAACTACTTCCTTGAAATATATTTTTCCAGTATCGCCATTTACACGAATAACCTCATCGTCGTATTTATTTTCAGTTCGCATGACATAATCACCTTCTTTAAAATATCCATGTTCATAATGTTTATCAGGATTATAAACATCATTCTGTAACAATTTATTCATTTCAAATACACCTGGTGTTTTGTTATTTTCCGGCGTAATGAATGCGACCTTTTCTTTCCCGTATTTATTAACAATATCTTTACAAATTCGAACCGTTTTTCTGTTATCAATGAAATCATGTGCCATAAATATAGTCGAATTATTGTCAAAATCATGAAAAGTCAGTTCCTTTTTATTAATTCTAATGATACAATCCTTCAATTTGCCCGTATCTTGACGTTTAATTTCGGTTAAATATACAGTATTAAATAACTCGGAGTGAATTATACATTCAAATGGTCTACCTTTTCCAACTGGCGGAAGCTGTTTTATATCACCACATAATACAAGACTACAATTATCAAAATATTTACAGGCTTTTAATAATATTTTAAACATGAATATATCTACCATGGAGGTTTCGTCAACTATTATTTTATTAATATATTGTGGATATTTTGATTCCTTTTCAGTAGAGGGGTCTTCTATTTCTTTAACAATTTTTGGAAATGTATTTAATAGACATTTATGTAAGGTTCCACAAATTTCATTGATCCGAATATTTTTACACTTGTCAGTTAACCCTTTAAGCGCTTTACCAGTCGGGGCCATTAAACTGATATTGTATTTGAATCCAGTCCTA